>MAAB01001207.1_pt1 | contig 74527 bp, 68 predicted proteins | sample 1115991 | NCBI WGS metagenome assembly MAAB01 (sample SAMN04961124, study PRJNA320927) | seawater metagenome | isolation source: sample BD02T18 sea water enriched with oil for 18 days | place: USA:Gulf of Mexico | collected 2013-07-27
TCTGCAACACTTTTGCCTATCCTTTCACTTTCCTTTGATACTGCACTGCTACTATGTTGATGAGCTTTTACAATACTACCATCATTAAGTTGCCACTCTAGCTCAAAGGACCGTGCAGTCAAAGATTGGGGGATTGGTTTTTATGGCGCCCTTGAGAAACGTCTAACTAGTAACCTAACCGCTTGTTAAATATGTCATTTGTTGTTTGGCTTGGCCTCCAGTGTTACTTTGGGTGTTACAATGGTAAAGAGTCATTTATAAAATTACCATTAACAATTGTTTTGATTTATCCGCATAAGTTCTCCTGTTCAAGTGAATCTAGCCATTGTTCGTGTGTGCCATACATAACAACAATTTCTATGCTACCGTCATCATTCACAAATTCAAAAGGTGTGTCCGTTGAATTCTTTTGTAGCTCAAGTTTTTTCAACCTAGTATCAATACTCATTAAACCCTCTTTAGGTGAATATGAATTTCTGTGATTGTTTACAGTAACTAAGCGTTAATATCTCAGGTTCTACATTCACCCCAACCAATTCAATAGTCCAATCTTCATATTCAGGCCCTTTGAATAACTGCTGACTTTCTAACTCTGTGAGTCGTGTATCATGCTTCATTAGTTATTACTCAGTGTTTTAATACGCTCTTCAATTTCACCATCGGTTAAATCCTCCAGTGCTGTAATGCGTTCGTCAAACTCGCTTATTTCTTTCATCTTCAATTTAAGATATTCAGCATCCAATGAGTTTTCAGGGGTGATTGATTTCAATGGTGCGTGAGTGCGTTTTAATACTGTTTCGACTGCCCACTGTTCGCCTTCATTCAACGCTATTTCAAGTTGTTCTAGTGCTTTACTTGTCATCGTGTCAGTGAATTGCGAGCGCTTGTTTTTAGAGCCTACAGGACGCCCATTGCTTTCAGGTTGATTTGTCGTTGAGAATCTAGCCATCGTTAAATTACCGTTTTTGTAACAATATTCATTATTATACTGGATAACTGGTTTTTATACAGTTCAGTTCGTTGTTTGCTCAGTTGATAACAAGTAATAGATTGTAATAATTACAAGAGTTATAAGGATACTTTCAGCTTTTCTTTTTATCGCGTTAGCTCAAATCTGACAGTAGAAAACCACCACAGTGATCGTAAACGTAATTGTATTGTCATGACTTCAAAGTGCCAAATGTCCACTTTCCAGTTTTAAATATTTTTTATCTTTAACTTACAATAATGAGAGAAATGAGTTTTAATCAATAATACTACTAAGAAGGTTGTTTAACATAGTTGTTAGCACTTTTATGGGGAGTTTATATTAAGATATTATGCTAATAACAGCTCTTCATTGTTCTTTTAAGCTAAAGTATGTATTGATGATTGATTATGAGTATTATTTAACAAAAACAACTGGTTGATGAGTTGGGGTGTGTCGGGATTATTTACACATGTATTCTGCTGAAATTATCATTCCTTCCTAATTGACTGAGTTAAATGTATTTTTTGTTGATGGCATAAAATATGCTTATAAATGGTATACATAATATTTACATACTTACCTACAAATAGTTAGTCGAAAGGGATCAAAAAGGGAAAACACATGAAATTTTCAGGATTTATTAAACGCTTACTTATTACATTTACGCTATTTATTTCGTTAAACTCACAAGCAGGCATAATTACTTTTAACTTTGAAGAAGATTTATCTGATGACCAGCACAGTATATCTTATATTTCTGATTACTTTACATTAACGGTAGAAGCATTTAACCCTAATGGTAGCAATGGAGATATTAGTCGCTGGATTGATGGTCTTGGCGTAAGTACTAACCCCGATAGTAACCGTTTAGGCTTAAATGAATATATAACCTTCACTTTAGAAGGGGCATCTTTTGATATGATTACACTATTATTTCCGACCAATGCGGGTGGTAATAAAAATGCTTTAGGTGGTTTAGATGTGGCAAATATTTCATTTGATGATGGCAATAATGAAAGCTTTTCCGGTTATACAACAAGCTGGACATCACAAAAAGTAGATGCTTCTAGTTTCACAATACGCGCGAGCGGTAATGGTAACGGCTTTAGAGTAAGAGAAGTTCAGTTTGATGTTCCAGAACCAACTACACTAGCCATCTTCGCATTAGGCCTAATAGGTTTAGCATCACGTAGATTCAAAAAACAGTAAGCTAATCTGTTTCACACTCTTACAGTCAAGTAATGAGTAAAGCATTAAGCACCATTCTTTGGTGCTTTTTTATTGCCTGAAGAAAGTTTAATCCCTTTATATCAAGTTAATATATGCGGAAATTATAATTATCACAGTGCTAGCTAATAAGACTTAATAAATAATAATAGAGTTAGATAACACTATTCGGTGTTGTCTTTTGCCTGAACGTAATCTTCAGCAAGTTCGATACTGTCAAAGTATTGAAGTATTTTTTGATTGCGGCATCGTGTGCTCGTTGTGATTCAGGGTTACTGGTGCTTGATAGCTCTAACCAATTTTTTACTAGTGAGACAGGTGGTTTCATGTTTCGCGCTCCTTGCTGAATTAATTTTAAGCGTAGTACCAAATCTAAGGTTAGCAATTCAATTTTATATAAAAATGTTGAATTTATGATCTACAGCATGTTATTTGTACATTAATCTAATTATAGGTGGGTAAATGCTTTACTTTATTGATTTATTGAAATAAATTAATAACTTCTATTATGGACTAATGAATTTATTAAAGGATTATATGATGTTCAAATCAAGTGCTGTTATAGCTCTACTCTCTTTGTTGCTTATTTCTTGTGGCGGTGGAGGTTCAGACTCAAAACCAAAACCAACACCAACACCAAATACTTCACCTACGGCTCTTGCTGGAGATGATCAAACCGTAAATGAAAATACGTTAGTTACTTTAACTGGTTCAGGTACTGATTCTGATGGCTCTATATCAAGCTATAGTTGGTCTCAAACAGCTGGTACTACTGTAACTATTACTGATGCTGATAAAAATACAATGTCATTTACAACGCCAGAAACAGCGTCTAGTGAAGTACTAACATTTACATTAACTGTTACTGATGATGATGGAGCAACAGCCTCTGATACAGTTGATGTTACTTTTCAGCATGCTAACAAAGCGCCAGTCGCTAGCTCTCTTTCTGTGGTATCAGACTTAACAACACCATATATTCAAATACAGTTAATTGGTGATGATGCTGATGGAGATATTGTTAGTTATGTGTTGGAATCAGAATTCAGTGGAACTGGCTATTCGTCTGCTTTTATTGAAGAAGATAATAGTATTCTTTATATCACCTTAGATAATTCTAATGATGTGAATCAAGCTGAGTTATCTTATAGGGTTACAGATGGGGTTGATTTTAGTGACACAGCTACTGTTACTATTGAGTTTACTGAGGTATCTGAGCATGGCACTGGGTCGGAATCTATAAGCGCTGAAGAATACTCGAAAATTGATAAAGGGTATTATGATGGTACAAACTTCAGTACTAGCGACTCTTCAAGTACTTTACCTACAAACATAGATTTATCTAACTTGATGCCAACTCCTGGTGATCAAGGCCTTCAACAGAGTTGTGTTGGTTGGGCTCTAGGGTATGCGATAAAAACATACCAAGAGCAGGTTGAAAATATTGAACAAAACTGGTCTTTAAGTAACTATACTACTTTTAGTCCTTCATGGATTTATAATCAAATTAATGGAGGTCAAAATGTTCCAACTAGCCCTTTGGCAGCGTTGAATTTATTGAAAGATAAAGGAGCAGCTACTCTTAGTACTATGGATTATGTCGACTATTGGTTACCGCCAACATTAGAGGCTAACAACGAAGCAGGGCGATATAAAATTGAAAACTTTAGAGAAATTGACTTGCTAACAGCTAAATCAGCTTTGGCTAATCGTAATCCTTTATTTGTTGGTATTATCCTTCGCCCTTCCTTTTTTAATTTAGCAGGAAATAATTCTGTTTATAATGATTATACCGGAGAGGACAAAGGAGGGCATGCTGTCGCTGTTGTCGGGTATGATGATAATAAATATGGCGGGGCTTTTAAAATAATGAATTCATGGGGTACCAAGTGGGGTGACAAGGGGTTCTTCTGGTTACCATATGATAAGTTTACTGCTGTAGTTACGTTTGTTGTTGAAGTCATAGATAGTAAAAATGATGGCTCTATTGATGAAACGCAAATCCCATTAGCACCTGTTAGAACTGAGTTAGCAAATTTACAAATAGATAGCTGGTCAATTTCATATTATGGTCAAGCTGGTGGAGATGGAACTTTACAATATTCAGTTACCAATTCGGGTAATACTACAGCTCCTGAAGGGATCAATGTTGGCCTGTTTTTCTCTAAGGACAAATACCTTAATTCTTCAGATTTTTATATTGTTTTCGAAGAGGTACCTTTTGAAATAGAAGCTGGAACAAATATTTACAGAGATGATACAAATGAATTACCTTTTAACTTTCCTGATAATTTGGAAGCAGGTACATACTATATGGGCTTGTTGGTTGATGATGTTAATGAAGTTGATGAATCTTACGAAACTGATAACCTCTCATGGGGGGATGGTCCTGCTGAGATAGAAGCCATAAACTTGCCAGATTTGTCAGTTGATAGTTGGTGGTTAAGTTGGGAAGAAAATGGCGATGCTACGCTTGAATATTCAATAACCAATATAGGTACTGTTGCCACAAGTGTTACAGGTTGGCACACTGCGTTGGTAGCTCATGAACAATATGACATCACACAAGGATATGCTCATTTCCTTTATTCTGAGTCTGCCGTATCTATTCTGGAACCTAACTTTAAATTGTATCGCGATTCTTTCAACCCTGCTTATTTTAGTGTTTTAAAGGATGTGACCAATACTAACCTTCCAGTGGGTGAATATTATCTTTCTTTGTTAGCTGATCCGCTAAATTTAGTTGAAGAAAGTAATGTTTATAATAATAGATCTATGAGTTATACAAAACTCGATATATCAGTCTCTCAAAGTAAATCAAAAACAAACACTGAATCTGATAAGCTCGTTAAGTCGGGTAGGGCATTTAATGGACGTAATATATCATCTTCTAAGGTGGCGACTAAGAAAGTAGAAGTAGCTATCAATGATAAAGGTCAAAAAGTCATTAAAGTTATTGATAATGTTGTTCAAGCCAAGGTTGCGGCTAAAAATAAAAAACAGTCAGTTGAATTAAAACTGTCAGTTGATAAAGAAAACAATATCTCTAAAGTTTTGACTAAGAAAATTGAATCAAGAAACAAGAGAATATTCCCATCTTCATCATCTAAAGCAATGCCTAAAGCTATTCACTAGGCATGTTTAAAAATGTGCCTCAGCAACTAGTATTGTTGAGGCTCATTTAACTAGGCATTATCCCAATCATTTAACCATTCATCGTTAGTTTGTTCATATGGCTTCTTGATACTATTAATAACTGGTAAGGGAGTACTTAATACCTCACTACCTTGTAAACTTGAACCGTACTTATTTGAACACGCACTTGAGTTCGCCTGTATCCCTTTATTGTTATAAGGTAGGGAAGAATCGTTGTTTGTAGCTGTTGTGTGTCTGTTGTATGTTTGTTGTATGCCTGTTGTTTGTCTGTTGTATGTACTTTCATAGCCTAAGCTACTAGAAATCAGCTTATAACTAACATTCATTAACTTAGTTTTCTTGTTGATAAACTTATTTCTTTTTCCTAACTCAGGTATAAAAGCCAAGCTCTTTAGATTGCCCATGTACTGATCAAACACTGATAGTCTTGGTGGAATATTTAAACCAGATAGAAGCCAAAATCTGTAAAATTCAAATCCTTTCCTCACTCTAAACTTTCCTTTAGGTAGACTAATTCCTTTATCACCAGATTTACTTTTTCTTGCTCTAGTTAATTCAGCATTAAATACAGCAAAAGCATCTTCACCAGTAATCAAATTAGTAAATTGTAAGCTGACGCCACCAGATTTATGTTCGCCATAACTGCCAGTTGAGTAGCCTAAATAAATGTAAGGTTCAACATTAGCCACTTGAGCGATCTCACTGAGTAAAGTTTCTCTATTGTCTTTAAGCCATTGCTCAGGAATTTGTCTGTTACTTACTGGTATTATATTTAATTTACCATCAACTATTTCAATGTTGTCACCCCTAGAAATTAAATTCTCTAGCAATGAACATTTATTAAAGCTTGTCATTGTGGGATACTCTTTCAAGAATTAGCTAGTGGTGAGGTCGGGAAAACTACAGCCACTAGCAAATTTATCGAAAGCTGCTTTGAATTAATTCTTAGCGGCTTTCCCTTCTTTATACTGAACTATTTGTTCAGGTGTCATTGATACAATATCAACGGGGTAAGGTGGCACTTTGCCAGTGAACGGGCAGTTTACCCGACCATGATCTAAAGTGAATTTATAGCCTTTTTTATGAAGTATTGGCGCAATACTATGTAGGTTATGAATACCGATAAACCTTGCTGTTCTGGTGTTAAGTTTGTGACCTATTGAAATGACCTTCAGCACATAAGTAAGTTGATTGTCATAACTTGCTGGTAAAGGCAAACCAAGTTCAAGGCATTTATCTACGTGAATCATCATAATTAAATACCCCCTTTATTTGCTGTTCGATTAGCTATAAGGTTTTTAACCAGCACTTGTAGCTGTTCTAATGTTTGCCCCTCAATACGCGCCTGAATGACGGTTTCAACCTCATGCTTTAGATATGCCTTTGCTCTACAACCTATAGATACAGGAGGGCAAAAAATACCGTTCTGCTCGTCTAGGTAAAGTGAACTTTTTGATCTTTGTGTTAATTGTAATACTTCTGCGCGACGGATTAATTCGATTAGTTTGTTAATACTCATGCTGACCCCTTATAGGTTCTAATTGAAAACATGAGTAAATCTATAGGGTTAAATGTATGTCAGTCGATTGTGACATAGTGACACATTAGCTTGTGTCACTACTTTTATAGGTATGGTTTTTACTGTAAGGTGGTATTTTTAAAGCTTTGTGGGTGTGACACTATTTTCTTTTAATTTCTTCAGGTTGAATAGCACGAGTTAACTCTTCGGCATCTCTATTTGTTTTTAATGAATTTAATCCTAGTTCCTCTTCTATAAAAATAGTGACAGCTTTTTGTAATGGTGGGTTATTTTCGTCATAACTAAGCCAAAAGTTATTTTGAGCTTTTAATGCTGCTTTTAATTTTGATGTCATTACAGGAAATGAGTTACCTTTAAGTAACTCTACTTCTTCAGCAAGTGCTTTTATTTTTGTATTCAGTTGTTCTACTTTTTCATTGTTATTCTTATTCAATATTGAAGAGGGGAGTTGTTGTTGTTGTTGTTGTTGTTGTTGTTGTTGTTGTTTTAGCTTTTCGTTCTCGGCCTTTAGTGCTTCAATCGACTCTTCAAATAATTTGAGCTCATACGTTAAACCAGTATCTACATTTTCATATTCACACCATCTTAAAAACTCTCGTTTCGATATGATTGTGAGCTGATAGTCTAATACTGCCTTTTGCTTTAAGTAAGTTCCATTCTCATATGTTTTTGAGTATCTGTCTCCGAACTCTTCATAATAAGAGCACCACAGCTCAAGTGTATGTAATTTGAAATCATCCTGATTTGTTCCTTTAATACAGTCACTCAATAATTCCATATAGTGATTTTTCAAAGGATGTGGAAGTTGAGAGGTAATTTCATTTTTGTCTGTGGAGTAAATGTTTGCCGCTATTTTTGCCGCATCTTCTAAAGTGAAATTACTTTTTCGATTAACTAAACTAACATCATAATTAAAGTCTTTAGTTTGAACACTTTCAGCTTCATTAATGAGAGGAATGCCGAATTTATCAAGAGCGATTTTAAACTCACTATAACTAATGAAAGCTTCTTCAATTATAAAGGGCATGGAAACAATATAAGAATTGTTTTCTAATTCTGGGCGCGAACAATATTTAGAACACTTAGCTCTTACTAATTTATCTTCGTATTCATCTTCGCCAGTTTGGGCAACACGGGCTTCATCTATGATTAAGTATCCATCTACATAAAAAGGTGTACTCTCAACATTTTCAGTCAATAGTCCTTTAAACTTCACAAATTTATTCAATCCTTCAGTAACGGTATAAATAGGTATTTCTATACACTTACTTAAATGAGCATCAGTATAAAACTCTTGACCATTTTTATTTTCCATATCGCCCTCGCGTTCCTACATAAATTCACTAAGCCAAAAGTTGGTAGGTAATCAACTTCTTTCGGGAGCTACCCTAGGCTTAGTAAAACTAGATAACGGCTTTTAAACCCTTATTCGATTTTATTAATTTTCCTGTTTGAGCCAGTTGAATATACTCAGACCACCAAGCCATCATTACTCGCCTACGCTCTATATACTCAGCTCTATTATAAGCTCGTCTTACTTCGTTCTTATCAATATGCGCTAATGCTGATTCAATTACATCACCGTCAAAACCTTGTTCGTTTAATGTGGTACTGGCTAATGAACGTAAACCATGAGCAACTAATTTGTTTTTATATCCAATACGTTTTAAAGCTACATTTACTGTTGCGGTATTAGCATGATCTCTTAAACTTCTATCGGCAGGGAATATATATTCATTGTCACCGCTTACTGCTTTTATTCTTTCTAATATCGCAAAAGTTTGTGGTGTTAGTGGTACAACATGGGGGCGCTTCATTTTCATTACTTCGGCAGGAATGCGCCAACATGATTCTTTAAAATCTATACCCTGCCATTTTGCCGTTGCTGCTTCACTTGAGCGTGTCATGGTATGAAGTTGCCATTCAACTAATAAGCGCGTAACTAGTCTTAATGTTGAGTAACTAAGATCGGCCATTAATTTAGGTAGTTCTTCGGGTTTGATTGTCGGGTAGTTATTTTGTTTTGGTGCTTCAAAAGCTTTTTGAATGCCTGTTAATGGGTTGCTATCAATTAAACCAACATTGGCGGCATAGTTCATTAAATCGTTTATTCTTTGGCACAATTTTTTAATAACATAGAAGCTACCCTTCTTGGCTATAGGCTTCATAACGTCAATTACAATAACTGGTGTTAAAGCTGTAATAGGGTGGTTGCCTAGTTTCGGAAATATATGATTGTTAAGAGCATTCCATGTGTCTTTGGCCGTATTGGGCGCAATGGTTGTTTTTTTTATTTCAAACCAATCATGAGCAACTTTTAGCAGTGTGTTGTTTAATTCTGTTTTCTTGCTTTCGGTTACAGCTTCTTTATGTGTTTTTGGATCTATATCTTTAGCTAGTAATTGTCTGGCATTGGTGCGCTTGTCTCTAGCATCAGCTAATGAAACATCAGGATAGTTACCAAAGCTAATGTTTGCCCGTTTTTTGGAGTAGGGGCGCGAGTAGTTAAATATCCATAGCTTAGAGCCACGAGGTTTAATTCTAAGGGCTAAACCGTCACCATCGGCAAGGTTGTATTCCTTGTCTTTTGGTTTAGCTTGACTTACTTCTGTATTGGTTAGCTTTTTGGTTGTTCTAGCCATTTTAGTAACACTACCTTTAGTGAAAGTGTGCTGGTGTTACAATGAATGTTACTAAAATTCGTGTATTTAATAAACCGTTAATAATCGTTAATGATACATTGTTGAGTTTATTTAGTTGTTTTATATGGGGTAAATATGCTTTGTTGAGTGTTGTTGGTTGTTGTTTTGGCGCCCTTGAGAAGATTCGAACTTCCGACCTAGCGCTTAGGAGGCGCTTGCTCTATCCTGCTGAGCTACAAAGGCGTGTTACTTATTGTATTGTTTTATCGGGATAAAGTTAAGCTTTAACGAATTGCTAAATCATCTATTTGAATATTTCCTAATAAATTATTATCCAAAGTGGTAGCAGTTGCGCTTTGCTTCGTTAACTTGATTACTTTAACTTTATAAGGGCTGATATTGTAGCCAGCATAACTTTTTCCCTGGTTACTAATGAAGCTATTACTATGAAGCAATGTAAATTCATCGCCAATTTTTACGCCATGATGTCGACCTAAATTAATTGTTATTTGGTTGCCCTGTACTTGTAATATTTTTCCTTCACTTGGCTCACACATAACATTATCGTCAATGTCGCCTACTATTTTATCAAGCAAAGAATCTATCATATTTCCGTAGTCGCTTTGCCAAAAGACTGTTGCATTTACATCAACACTTCTTCTTTTATTAAAGTCCCAAACAGCGGTATCTTGATAGCTGTCTTGCCAGATTTGCTCTCCGCTTAATCCATTGTATAAATAAAGCGTAAAATCGAAGTTTCTAGGATAGGTGCCTTGTTGCCATACTTTCCAAGAATTAGTTCTTTGCTCTTCAAAAGAAACATCGGTAATTTCACTAAAAATTACATATTGACTATTGGTAGTATCAGCGAGTGATATTGTTAGTTGTTTTATTCGATCTTCATTAAAGCTGGCATTTAGGCGAGAAAATTCAGTCGCACTTTTAAGCAATAGTTTGCCATTACTATAATTACTTTGGTTAGCTAGTTTCTTATGCAGTTGACGAATAACGGCTGAGTCTAACTGATAAATTTTCCCAACGTTCGCTTGCTGTCGTTGGATTAAATTACTTTTAGTGATCAGAATTGATTTTTTATAGTCTAAAGCGAAGCATTTTTTTTCTTGGGGAAAAATATCAGCTCTTACCGTTACGCTGATCATATTGTTACTGTGGAGTTCATCTATTAATTCAATCGAGTTAACACTACCACTAGCGCGAATACTTATTTGATCTTGCGTTAATAGACCATTAACGACTTGTTGAATGCTAGAAACACTTGCTCCAGCAACAAGCAGTGCTTTTTTTAAGGCGTTTTCCATTGCTTTGGTTCGTGCAACTTCTACTGAATCATCCTCTGTTGAGGCATGACCTTGGGCTTCGTACCATTGCGCATTACAAGCAACGCTCGTAAAAAGTAAGCTGATAGCTAAAATAGTTGTTTTGGTTATAGTGTGCATATACTCATGTTACCTCTAAATCCTGAAATAGACATTTTGAAGTATCATGAGTATTTACTCTCTCATGAAACCGAAATGCCTATTTGGGCATAATACCAATCGGATTAATCAATCCGTTTGGTATAATACAATCTATAATGAGCCTGATGCACAATGTGTGCCTGTTTATTTTAATTCTTACTGAACAGAAGATAACTTAACAGACGTGTTATAAATTTAATTGGCTTGAAATGTGCATTGTTTTATAGCAATAAATAACCGAGAAAACAAAGTTGTCAGTGTTTATGCTAGCGTATCTAAAGTATAAGCATTGAGTTACTAAGGGGAACACCATGAAAAAGTGGCTTATACCATTGCTACTGCCAACACTTTTATCTTGTAGTAGTGTTATGGACGTAATGGATATAGAAGAAGACAGTTTCTATAAAACAAAGCAAATTGATAAAGGTGAGATAGATAGCTACAACCTTCCTAAGCATGCTATTAATGATTTAGTGAAAGGTTTAGCTTATCAAATGTTAGAGAGTAGCGCTTTTGTCAGTGCTAAAACGCCTGTAGCAGTTGCTTCTTTTGTTAATCTAAAAGATCTTGAATCAACTAATTGGTTGGGGAATCAAATTGCTGAAAGCTTTGTTCATGAATTGCAACGTCATGGTTTAGTGGTTATTGATTTTAAAACTACGGGGCATATTCGCGTTACTAAAGATGGCGATTATGTTTTTAGCCGAGATTGGAAAGAGTTACCTGAACGTCAGATTATTGACTACGTAGTTGCAGGTAGCATGATGGAACAAGAAGATGGAATTATAATTAACGCTCGTATGATTGGTATTCAATCTCATGTTGTTGTTGCCACGGCACAATCATTTATTCCTAATTGGGTTTTAGGTGAAGTGAAAAATAATAAAGAAAATGTGAAAATGAAAGACGGTATGATTATTAGAACTAACGCAATGTTAATTGAAAATCAGCGTGCAGTTGAAATTCATAACTAATTGACTAGGTGAAATCATGATAAATGTACTCTTTAAAATATTATTTGTTGCAGCAAGCATATTGTTAACCTCTTCTTGTTCAAGTGTTTATGATAAGCATGTTCAATGGCAAGCTGTAGAGCCGGAAGTGTTTCCTATTATTCATGGTATTGGTTATGCGCCAATAAGTTTGCAAAAGTCAGAACATAAAACTCAGCGGATGTTAATGGCCATTAAAGCGTCAAAAATTGCCGCTTATTCAGAGCTAGCTGAGCAAGTTTACGGTCAACAAGTCAGCAGTAAAACCACAATGGCAGATATGTTAATTGAAAACCAACAATTAGCTTCATCAATACAAGGTTTGATCAGAGGCGCTAAAGTAGTAAAAAGTTACCCTGTAGGAGATACCTATACAACTGAGCTGCAATTAGACTTTAAAGATGTTTTTGAAATTTATCAGGCAAGTTTGAATAGAAAAGAAATCAAAGATGTAGAATATTTTTAGGGTGTTACGGGTAAATAGAGAAAGAATAGATAAGTTAAAGCGCTAAAGTTAAGGTTTTAATAACTAAGCTTTAATACCAATCGACCTATTACTTATTGATGTTTTGCCTTTGTTGTCATAAGTCATAGTATTATTCGAAATGCTTTTTTGTAACATACCTTTAAATCGATTAATTGCTACTTGACTGTTGTTAATAATTTGACCATTCACTTCATTTTGCTGTTTGCAGTCACGTAATAAGTTGATAATACGAGAAACCTGTTCACTGTGATTTTCATCTTGTTGAAGAAGCTCAAGGGAAGTGCTTTGGCTAATTTCTTTATCAAGTAGGTTTACTTTATTTAAAATAGCTTCTTTTTCTGCAGATGCTTGTTCTAGTACCGACAACTCCCTATTTTTCAAAATCTCAAGCTCATTACAAAGTAATGAATGAAGCTTAGTTAGCTCAGCTTCTTGGTTATTCAATAATAGGGTTACAGTATTTGTCTCTGTCATAATTTTTTAGTATTAACTTTCAAGTAAATCGAATTCATAAGATAACATGTTTTTCATTAATTTTTCTGCATCTACTTTATACTCGCCAGAAGCGATCGCCTTTTTTAATTCATCTATCTTTTTCTGATCAACAACGGGTGCATCGGCTGATTTTTTTTGCAACTCTTTAAGCTGTTGAGCTTGTGGTGTTAATGAAACAGAGTCGCGTGCAACATGTTTTACTTGTGCATTATTGTTAGCTGTTTGAGCAGCATCTTGCTTAACTTGTGTTTGCTTATTTTGATTAACTTGAGCTTGGTTGTTCAAGTTGTTGATATTTATAGTCATAATATTACCCTACGGTAAAGTGTTCTTCTAAAATTTATTCTCTAGCTTTATATCGGCAAAAAATACGATAACTTGAGTTAAAATTTCAATATATACTAACTATTTCAATATTCAGAAAAGTTGCACATTGAAGCGGCCAGAGTATAAAAATTATAGGTTAATAGTCACCTGATTAACAGCACTAATTTTAGGCTTGATTACCCGTCCAGAACGAGAGTTTTTAACTCTAATTTGTTGATTTAAATTGCCAGAACTTAACGCTGTACCTTTTGTTTTAATCATAAAACTTTCAGTTTTTGCAATGATAGTGATAGCGTCACCTTTGCAAACTAAGCAAACATTTTTCTTAGTAATGGTACGACCTGCACCTATTCTTTTTTCAGCTTTACTTCCTAACACTGCATTTATATCAGTTAGCTTTTCACCACGTATTCTATTTTTGGCTATATATTCTATAGCAATATTTTGTTTAGTTAACATATCATCTTTTTCAATTGTAGTTGATGCCACTACAACTGCAAAAGTTCTTTCGATTTTTGCGGGTAGATATATTTTCCATGAAGTTGAATCTTCACAAGTTATTTTAACATTTACGTTTCTACGACTGGTATTTTCAGGTATATTTGCTTTAAGAGGAACTTGGCAAGGTTTTATTATTACTCTCGGGTCAATATTCGCGACATTAAAAGATATTCTTCCACCAGAAGGTGGAGCTATTTTACTTTCAAGATAGCTTTTAGCGAATGATTCAATGTAAGCGATATCCCATGTAGTTGCTGAGCTTACTAATGGAAATAATGCAATAAAGTACATAATAGATAAAAAAACTTTAATTGTGCGCATAGTTTTGCCATTTATCTCTAGGTTAATTCAAATACTCGACTATGCTTAAACTAAGTTAACATAGTTATAGTTACGTTAGGTCTGTGATATAAGTTATTAATTCTAGTTTTGTTAATTACTTATAAAGTGATAACTTACTGAATATCAAATTTTTGTCACTTATTTTGACTTATAATAAATACAATCAAGAATTGTGCCTTATTGTCCTAATTAAGACAGGGATAGAATAAAATTTTTGGTTACAAATGAGGTTTTTATGGCAGGTATACTAGATTCAGTTAATCAACGAACACAACTTGTTGGTCAAAACAGACTGGAATTATTACTTTTTAGGTTAGTGGGTAAACAGCTTTTCGGTATTAATGTTTTTAAGGTGAGAGAAGTCTTACAGTGCCCTAGATTAACTAAACTACCTAAGCAAGATGGTTTCATTAAGGGCATTGCTCATATTCGTGGGCAAACCATTTCAGTTATTGATTTAAGTAAAGCCATCGGTGGCCCTGCCATTACTCAAACAGAAGATTCATTCATTATTATTTCGGAATATAACCGTACTGTACAAGGCTTTCTAGTTGCGGGTGTAGAACGCATAGTAACCTTAAGTTGGAAAGACATGAAGCCACCACCAGAAGGGACAGGTAAGGCTAGTTACTTAACAGCGGTTACTGAAATAGATGAAAAAATGGTTTCTATTTTAGATGTTGAAAAAATACTCAATGAAATTAGTCCTGTTTCAACAGATTTAAGTGAAGACGTTATTGATGGCAGTGTCGGTAAAGAACTTGGTGAGCGTATTGTTATGATAGCGGATGATTCAACCGTTGCTCGTAATCAAGTAAAAAGAGCATTAGAGCCACTAGGTATTAAAATGATATTAGCAAAAAATGGTCAAGACGCTTTAGACCAGCTTACTGCTATTGCTGAAACTTGTGAAAACAGTATCACTGAAAAAGTAGCACTAATGGTTTCTGATATTGAAATGCCAGAAATGGATGGCTATACCTTAACTGCTGAAGTTAAAGGGAATGAACGTATGGCTAAAATGCCAATTATTTTGCATACCTCATTAAGCGGTGTCTTTAATAATGCTATGATAGCAAAAGTTGGCGCTGAAGATTTTATTCCTAAATTCCATCCAGATGAATTAGCAACCGCTGTTAAAAAGTGGCTAAACCATCCAGGTTAAAGATGCAGTCATACACATAAATTAATTAGGAAGCCGTAATAGTGTCAGCAAGACAACTTGACGATAAAAGCTATCATCAATTTAGAACTTTTTTAGAACAACAATGCGGCATAGTGCTGGGTGAAAGTAAGCAATACCTAGTAAAAAGTCGCTTGGCTCCTTTGATGAGCAAATTTGATGTTAACTCTCTTGGTGAGTTAGTCACGCGTACATTGTCACCTGTAGAACGTCAATTACGTGCTGCCGTAATTGATGCTATGACCACTAACGAAACCTTATGGTTTCGTGATGATTATCCTTTCAAATTATTAAAAAATAAATTACTGCCTGATTTCGAAAATCGCAGAACTCCAGTTAAAATATGGTCAGCAGCAAGTTCATCAGGACAAGAGCCATACTCTATTGCTATGTCAGTTTTAGAATATCAAAGAAGCAAACCTGGCTCTTTTTCAAGGGGTGTGCAGGTTATTGGAACTGATATTTCAAGTACCATGTTAGAGCACTGCAAGTATGGCCATTATGACTCTCTTGCCTTAGCCCGTGGCTTATCTCCTGAAAGGAAAAAGCAATTTTTTGACGATGGCGATAATGGCATGCTAAAAGTGAAAGACGAAGTGAAAAAGATGGTGAATTTCCGTCCCCTTAACTTGCTTAATAGTTACAGTTTAATGGGGCGCTTTGATATTGTTTTTTGTCGCAACGTCCTTATTTATTTTGCTCCTGAAATAAAAGCACAAATCATAAGTCAAATTCATGGCACATTGAACGATGGGGGGTATTTATTTTTAGGGGCATCAGAATCTCTTTCTGGATTAAATGATAATTTTAATATGTTGCGCTGTAGCCCTGGCATTGTTTACCAAAAGAAATAATTAACACAAAGATTCGAGTTTCGAGCTACTAGTTTCAAAGAGAAGTTACCGAAAGCACGGCACTTCGCCACTTCGCTTACTCGCCATTCAACGCACTTCGCAGCTCGAAACTTCTCTTGCTTTCCGCTTAACTCGCTTCGCAGCTCGAAACTTTCCTTGCTCTTTAATCAAAGCACTTCGTAACTAGAAACTTTGTTTGCTCTTTAATCAAGGTACTTCGTAGCTCGAAACTTTGCTTGCTCCTCACTCAAACCACTTCACAACTCGAAACTTCTCTTACTTATAACTATTCTTGTTGGCATAAATATTGAATGTCTTATCGTTAAATGTAATTGACTGTGAGTAATTATGGCTATCAACTTTGATAAAGGGTTTGAACTTCACGCACAAGGCATGCAATTGCGCGCTCAGCGGGCGGAAGTGATCGCTAGCAATATTGCTAATGCCGACACTCCCGGCTATAAAGCAAAAGGCATGGACTTTCAAAAGGCTATGCAACAAGCAAGTCAACAACAGCAAATGGGCATGAATAGAACCAATGCCAAACACTTCGATGTTCGTATTGAAACAAATAATAATGTCGGTTTTCGCACGCCAGATCAACCAGATACCGGAGACGGTAATACGGTTGATGTACAAGTGGAACGAAACTTGTATTTAGAAAACTCATTAGAGTATCAAGCGGGCGTTCAATTTCTTAACGGAAAAATAAAAGCCCTGAAAAATGTCATCTCAGGAGGTAGGTCATAATGAGCCTTTTTAATGTATTTAACATTACAGCTAGCGGTATGAGCGCACAATCAATGCGCTTGAATACAACGGCAAGTAACATTGCTAATGCTGACAGTGTTAGCTCAAGTGTTGATGAAACATACCGTGCTCGTCATCCAGTATTTGCCGCTGCTATGCAAAAAGCTGCCGCCGGGCAAGAAGCAAGTGTTGGTGTGCAAGTATTAGGGATAGTTGAAAGCAACAAGCCTTTAAACGTTGAGTATGCTCCCGAGCATCCTATGGCAGACATCAATGGCAATATTTATAAGCCTAATGTCAATGTGATAGAAGAGATGACCAATATGATTTCAGCATCTCGTTCATATCAAACCAACGTTCAATTAGCCGAATCAGCAAAGAACATGTTGAACAAAACCCTTCAGCTTGGTCAAAGATAATAAGTAGGAGTAGGAAATGGAAACTGTTAAAAGTGCAAGCACTTTAGACTCGCTTCGTTGGCAACAAGAAGATTACAAAGTTGCTGATGAGGATCAGGGGATGTTAACCCAAGCAGACTTTTTTGCCTTACTGACCAAAGAGTTAGCTAACCAAGATCCCACTAAGCCTGTAGACAACAATGAAATGATCTCGCAAATGACCTCATTCTCAACCACAGACGGTGTGAGTAAATTAAATGAGCAGTTTACTTCATTTGCTAGTTCAATGACGTCAAGCCAAGCATTACAAGCTTCATCGTTGGTTGGTCGTAGTGTTTTAGTTGACGAAAATATTTTTGGTTTATATGAAGGCGAACAAGTTAAAGGAAAAATTTCCACTGAAAGCCAAGCAAGTAATGTCAATATTTATGTTGAAAATGCAACGGGTGAAATTGTACAAAGTATTCCTGTTGGCACTGTTGGTGCCGGCGGTGGAAACTTTACGTGGGATGGCAACACAAGTGACGGCAGTGAAGCGCCCCCTGGTGCTTATCGCTTTAGAATTGCTGGGTTGGTTGATGGCGAAGCTGCAGAGCTACATGCAATGACTTTTAGAAAAGTCGACAGTGTTACCTTAGCCGGTAATGGTGGCAGTGTTGTATTAAATTTAAATGGTGGGGGCTCCATGCCTCTTACTGAAGTTGTTGAAGTATCAGAAGGCAGCTAAGATTTTTTGCACCTGTTACTTAAAAGAACAGTTACCTAAAAGAATAGAATTTTTAAGAGGATTAAATTATGTCATTTAATATAGCATTGAGCGGATTAAACGCAGCGCAGAAAGATTTAGATGTAACATCGAATAACATTGCTAACGTTAACACCATAGGTTTTAAAGAGTCTAGAGCAGAGTTTGTTGATGTCTATGCATCATCTTTATTATCAGGCGGTAAAACCAAAGCAGGTGATGGTGTGCTAACTTCAGAAGTTGCGCAGCAGTTTTCACAAGGCAGTATTCAATTTACCCAAAACTCCCTTGATCTAGCCATAACCGGCACAGGTTTCTATGCAACAGTGCCTGGATTAGACAGTCTAGAAAGAAGCTATACCCGTGCAGGACAATTTAAATTAAATGATGATAACTTTGTTGTTAATTCGGCCGGCGGTCATCTATTAGGTTTTCCGGTTAACGATGATGGTTCGTCATCTTCCGTCAGTTTAAGTACCGCTAGCCCTATTCAAATTCCAACTTCATCTGGTGCACCACAGTTTACCACTGAAGTTGATGTTAGAATGAACTTGCCTGCCGGTGATAGTTACATTACTGGTGCGCCATTAAATTTTGATCCGTCAGATCCATTAACCTTTAATAATTCCACTTCAGTGACTATTTTTGACTCGTTAGGCGATAGTCATGTAATGACTTATTACTTTCTTAAAGAGGATCCTGCTACAGCACCTAACCAATGGACGTTGTTTTCTGCTATCGACGGTAATGTTATAAATATGGTACCCAATAGTGCTGCAGCTCAAGCGGCTTTAGTTACGGAACAAGCCACCGCTGCTGCAGCGGAAGTGGTTTATGCTGCTTCACCGCAAGCTCCTGCTGACTTAGCGACTGTAACATTAGCTAGGGATGCATTAAGAGCAGTAGAGCTGTTGACAAATCCTGTTGATAGCAGCGGTCTTGTTGGAGCTCGTTTAACATTTAATTCTTCAGGCGATTTTACCAGTTTAATGCCTCCCACTGGTATTGTTACTGAACCACTAGGCGGTACAATATTATCAAATGGTGCTGATGCTACTCAGACCGTTACTGTTGATTTTAACCTTGACAGTGCCGGCCCTAATCCGAATGAACCCACGCAATTTGCCTCTAATTTTGAAGTCACTTCATTGTCGCAAGATGGTCTAGCTGTAGGGCGTTTAACGGGTATTGATATTAGCGCAGACGGTTTGATTAGAGCAACCTATAGTAATGGTACGTCGCAACCATTACAGCGTATTGCGTTAGTAAACTTTGCTAACGAGCAAGGTTTAACCCAAATTGGCGGTACCTCGTGGCGAGAAAGTATTGTTTCAGGTGAGGCACTGGCCGGTGAAGCGGGCTCAGGTACTTTTGGTAGCATTAATTCAAAAGCATTAGAGCAAGCCAACGTCAATTTAACCACCGAATTAATTGATTTGATTTCAGCGCAACGAAATTTCCAAGCAAACTCAAGAGCGCTAGAAATTGATAATCAATTGAATCAAACTATTTTACAAATTAGATAATATTCAGTCTGTTTAGTATTAATTTTTGTAATAAAAAGAAGCTGCGAGTTTCGAGTGGTGCTACTACTTGACTAGCAGCTTTTTGTTTTCCTAGTCACTCGTTTCCTAGTACTCGAAACTCATACCTCACAATTTATCTTTCTGGCACTTTCCTTGCATTTTAATAGTTATCTATTTCAATTTCCTGGAAACCATTATGGATAAGATGCTTTATATCGCCATGAGCGGTGCCAAACAGAACATGCAGGCGTTATCGATTAACGCCAATAATCTTGCAAATGCTAAAACCACAGGCTTTAAAGCTGATTTAGCACAAGCGCGAACTATGCAAGCTTTTGGCGAAGGTCAACCGACACGTGTTTTCTCCATGACAGAGCGCGCAAGCCAAAATTTTGACTCAGGCTCTTTATTGACTACAGGACGTCCACTTGATGTTGCCATTAAAGGGGATGGTTGGTTTGCGGTACAAACGCCAAACATTGGAAATGCGGGAACGCAAGTAGTGGGTAACGCTGCTAATGGTGAAGCATATAGTAGGCAAGGGCATTTGCGATTAACAGAAGATGGCACGCTAGAAACCTCAAATGGCGAATTAGTTTTAGGCGACAATGGTCCTATTGTACTGCCTTTACCCGTGAGCAATATTCATATTTCTCCAGATGGAACTATTATGGTTCAACCAGAAGGTGCGCCTAGTAGTGAACAGGAAGAAGTTGGTCGTCTTAAGCTAGTAAACCCTGATGTTCGTTTTCTTGAAAAAGGTGCCGATGGCTTATTCAGACGTAAAGACGGTCAAGTAGAGCTCAGCGACGCTAATGTGAAAGTGCAAGGTGGCGCACTCGAATCAAGTAATGTTAATCCATTATCTGAAATGACCGATATGATTGCACTACAAAGACAGTTTGAAATGCATTTGAAGTTAATGAAAACAGCAGAAGAAGTTGATGCCAGCAGTGCTGCATTATTACGTGCATTCTAGTGTTGAATAGTTAGTCTTGAATAAAAGATGAAAGCAATAAAAAATTTTAGAGGTGATGTATGAACGCAGCATTATGGATTAGTAAAACAGGTTTAGATGCGCAAACCAAAGATATTGCGGTTATTTCCAACAACTTAGCTAACGCGAGTACTATTGGTTTTAAAAAGAGCCGTGCAGTTTTTGAAGATTTGCTTTATCAAAATATAAACCAGCCAGGTGGACGTACAGCTGATGATAGTGAAGCACCATCAGGTTTAATGATTGGTGCAGGTACTAAAGTTGTTGCTACACAAAAAATTCATACGCAAGGGGATATGTTAACAACCGATAATGCCCTTGATTTAATGATTCAAGGGGAAGGTTTTTTTGAAGTGTTAATGCCTGATGGCTCATCGGCTTTTAGTCGAAATGGTCAATTTACCATGGATGAAGAAGGTAATATGGTTACCCCCGGTGCTGGTTATGCAATACAGCCACAAATAACCATTCCAGAAGATGCATTAAGTATTGTTATTTCTCAAGATGGTGAAGTATCGGTAACACAGCAAGGGCAAGCAGAGCCAGCCGTTGTTGGACAAATTAATACCGTTAATTTTGTAAACCCAACGGGTCTTCAGCCTATAGGGCAAAATTTATATACTGAAACGGCCGTTAGTGGCGCACCTCAAGAAGGTGTACCAGGTTTAGAAGGTTACGGTATGTTGGTACAAGGGGCGTTAGAAACCTCTAATGTAAATACCACTGAAGAATTGGTTAATTTAATTGAGTCGCAGCGTGTATATGAGATGAACTCAAAAGTAATTTCTGCCGTTGATGAAATGCTAAGTTACATCAATCAGCAACTGTAATTTACTTTTTGTATTTATACTTTGAAGATTGCTTTCAAAAGGTAAGAAATTAAAAGGTAATAGGTAGGAGGAAATAATGAAAAACAAACTATTTCGAGGTAGCTTAAGTTTAGCAATGGCACTATTAATTGCCCAACTAAGTGCCTGTAGTAATACTATCGAATTAAGCAAAGCTTTACCTAATGATCCAGACTTCGCACCAATTTTACCTGATATTGAAGAAGCGGCAATTATTCCAACAGGCTCTTTGTTTAAAGAAAATTATGTTAATAGTATTTATTCTGACTCTAAAGCACACCGTACTGGCGATATTATTTCCGTGATATTAAGCGAGAGCACCCAAGCGAACAAAAATGCAAAAACAGAGTTGAAAAAAGAAAATAATACCGTGTTAGACCCTATTATTGGTTTAGGAGGCAACCCTATCACTATTAATGGTGAGTCAGTGCAATTTGGTATTAACCAAAATACTAAATTCAAAGGTGACTCAAAAGCCGATCAGGGCAATAGTTTAAGCGGTGATATTTCAGTACATGTTTTAAAAGTTTTGCCAAACGGTAATTTAATGATTCGAGGTGAAAAATGGATAACATTAAATAACGGTGATGAGTATATTCGCTTAACCGGTGTTATTCGTCCTAAAGATATCAACTCAAATAACACTATTTTATCAACCAAAGTTGCTAATGCACGTATTCAATATGCAGGCACGGGAAGTTTTGCTGATGCTAATGAGCAAGGCTGGTTGACTAAATTTTTCAATAGCACATGGTGGCCATTGTAAAAAGGAAATAGAGGCTAGGAAGTAAAAGGAACTAGGTAAAGCCCTAGAACCTAAGCCTAGAACCTAAAACCTAATTTTCTATAGGTAAAATTATGAAAGCAGTATTTACAATTATTATTATTTTGCTGACCTTTTCCAGTCATGCACAACGCATTAAAGATTTGACTGATGTTGCGGGTGTACGATCTAACCAACTTATTGGTTATGGTTTGGTTGTTGGCTTACCCGGCACAGGTGAACAAAGCCCTTTTACAGAACAAAGCTTTAAAACTATGTTAAGTAATTTTGGTATTACTATGCCAGAAAAACTGAAGCCGAAAATTAAAAATGTGGCTGCAGTAGCGGTTCATGCAGAATTAACTGCTTTTGCAAAAGCAGGACAAAATATTGACATAACGGTTTCTAGTATGGGTAGCGCGGAAAGCTTACGCGGTGGTACTTTATTACAAACTATGTTGATGGGACTTGATGGCAATACTTATGCTGTTGCCCAAGGAAGCTTAGTTGTTAGTGGCTTGGGTGCTGGTGGGCTTGATGGCTCTAAAGTGCTAGTAAATACACCCACAGTGGGACGGATTGCTAACGGTGCAACAGTTGAGCGAGAAATTAAATCACCTTTTTCTATGGGTGATTATATAACGTTTAATTTACACCAATCAGATTTTACTACGGCGAAGCGTTTATCAGACACTATTAATGATCTTATCGCTGGCTCAGCTAGCGCTATTGATGCAACTTCAGTAAAAGTGACCGCTCCAAGAGATATTTCTGACAGAGTAAGTTTCTTATCAGTATTAGAAAACTTAGAGTTTGAACCCGCATCGCCTGCTGCAAAAATTATTGTTAACTCTCGCACGGGTACTATTGTTATTGGCTCTGAAGTGAAACTTCTTGCTGCGGCAATTACTCATGGTGGTATTACGGTAACGATTAATGAAGCACAAATTGTCTCTCAACCCGGCGCTTTCTCAGAAGGCGAAACAGTAGTAACAAATGAATCTGGCATCAACGTGACTCAAGAAGATGCGCGGATGTTTGTATTTGAACCTGGCGTAACATTAGACACTTTAGTTAGAGCAATTAATGAAGTAGGTGCAGGACCTGGGGATGTAATGGCGATTTTAGAAGCATTAGATCAAGCGGGCGCGATTCGTGGCGAACTTATTATTATTTAATAAATAAAAGTGGTGAGATATTAAAACGCCTTGCAATGCGTATGCGGTCTTCTTTCTTCGAAACTATTAAATCGTAACTATTAACTTAAAAAGAATGTTGGAATTGTCAAAATGGCTGATAATTTAATAAATACATCTAACTTTAATCAAGCGAGAAATTTTTTAGATCTCAATGGCTTGAATGATATTCGTCAGCAATCAAAAGAAAGTGATGGGATAAGTAAAAAGGCAGCTCTACAAGAAGCTGCGCAGCAGTTTGAAGCTATTTTTATGCAAATGTTATTGAAAAGCATGCGTAAAGCACAGGATGTGCTTGAATCTGACAGTCCGTTTAATTCTGAGTCAAGTAAATCTTACCGTGATATGCACGACCAACAAATGGCGCTTGATTTATCATCTAATGGTGCTTTAGGGTTAACAGATCTAATTGTTAGACAGTTAGGTGGTGGCGACGATAATTTTACACCAAGAACGGTACTACGAAATGATGGTAATCTTGAGCAAATAAGAAGAGTAAGTAAACAAGCTAGCTTAAAGGTTGATAGCTCAGGTGTGTCTTCTTTTGATAATTCAAATCCTTTTAGCCAATTATCTACTTCAAATAAATCACCTTCAAATGAAACTTCAGAAAATTCCAACGAAAGCTTAACTAGAATTCCTTTTGTGCCGTCAAGAAAAGCGAGTAATGAAGTCAATACAAGTGAGAATAGTGTCAATTTTTCCACGCCATCCTTTGCAGCGCCAAAAGATTTTGTTAGCGCACTTACTGAGCCGGCAAAAGCTGTTCAAGACAGAATAGGTGTACCATTCCAAGTGGTTATAGCTCAGGCAGCACTTGAAACAGGTTGGGGGCAAAAAATAATTAAAGACCAACAAGGCAGTAGTTCAAATAACTTATTTAACATAAAAGCCGATAATGGTTGGGCTGGCGAGCAAATTCAAAAAGATACTCTTGAGTTTGAACTCGGTGCAATGGTAAAAAAATCAGCCCCCTTCAGAGCATACCAATCACTTGAAGAAAGCTTCAATGACTATGCAGATTTTCTTGTCGGTAATGACAGATATCAAGACGCATTACAAAAGCCGAATAATGTGGAGCACTTCTTGCAGGGTTTACAAAAAGCAGGCTATGCGACCGATCCACAATACGCCAATAAAATAATGGCAACACTTCGCACAGTCACTAACTTAATTTCAAAATAGTTTTATCGGTCTAATTAACTTCCGGTAAAGCTATTATTCAGAGTTTATTCTGACCGTTTTGGAGTGCTAGTCATGGGTGTTAATTTATATGGACTTGGTGTTCAAGGATTGCTTGTTTCCAAGCAATCACTTGATAGTGTCGGTCATAATATTGCTAATGTTAATACAGACGGTTATTCTCGGCAAAATACTGTTCAAGTTACTTCTGGTGGCCAACAAACTGGTGCTGGTTTTGCTGGAATAGGCTCACAAATTGATGATGTAGTTAGAAGTTTTGATGAATTTGCCTTTTCTGATTTACAGGGAAATACCAGTAACTTAAATTACAACCAGTATTTTTTAAACAATGTCACCCGTGTGGATCAAGTGGTTTCAGACAATGATACGTCCATAACAAACGTATTAGCTCAATATTTTTCTGCATTAAATACGGTTGCAGATAACCCTAATTCATTAGAAGCTCGTAATAACGTAATTGAAGTGTCAAAAAACATGACATCTACCTTCACTCGTTTGCATGATCAACTAGATTTACAATATCGCTCTTTAAATAACGATGTTGAAAACATCGCTCAAGAAATGACGGCTTTAGCAAAAAATTTAGGTGAAGTTAATGGGCAAATTCAGATGGTATGGGACAATGGAACCAAGCATTTACCTAATGATTTATTAGATCAAAGAGATCGACTAGTACTTCAGATAAGTGAATATACCGATGTTTCAACAGTTCAACTTGATAATGGTTCAATAAATCTATTTGTCGGTTCAGGGCAGCCACTAGTCTTGGGACAACAAGTATTACAAGTTGAAGCGATAGTTGGCCGAACAGACAATGCTAAACTTGAACTTGCATTAACAAGTAATGGTACAACCCAACGCTTACGTGGCGATGTTATGGGCGGAAAAATTCAAGCTTTGTATGACTTTAGAGACAATGTATTAGATAAAGCATTTAACCAATTAGGGCAAACAGCCATAGGCATTGGTCATTCAATGAATGAACAGCAAAAGTTGGGTTTAGACTTGAATATGCAAGTGGGCACTGATTTTTTTAACGATGTTAATAGCCAGATGGCAATGTCTCAACGAGCTTTAACAACAAATGACGGTTTAGGTGAAGCGACATTAGGCGTTCAAATTGAAGATGTTTCTTTATTACCTGCTGATAATTTTGAATTAAGCGTGGTAAGTTACTCAGCTGTTGTACCAGAAACAGTACAGTTTCAATTAACCAATTTAACTAATGGTTCACAAACATTATTACCTGCTCAAGATTTAACGGTATCACGCAACATTGATGTTGCAGAATATGGCTTTAGCATTAATGTTGACTCGGTTAATGCTGGTGATCCCTTGCAAGCGGGTAAGCGTTTTGAATTAAGACCAACACGCTTAGGCGCTCAGTCGTTTGCAACTCAGATTTCAGACTCTGCATTAGTTGCTGTTGCAGGAAATCAAATTTTAATTACTGATGGTGCTGCCAATACAGGTGCGAGTTCATCACGCATTACTCAATTAACAAACCCAAATGATGTAAATTACCCAACACCAGAAGATGTTACAACAAATCCTGTAACGGCCGCTAAAGGTATACGCATTGAAGTGACAGAAGCGCCGTTAGGTACATTTACTTATCAAGTGTTGAATGCTAATACAGGCGTACCCATTGAAGAACCAGCAGGTACTCCATTAACGGGCTTAGCATTTAACCCGCCGCAACAAACATTAAGCCATGCAGGCTTTGACATTGAAATTGAAATTGAAGATACCGCCGCACTTGATAATTATACCTTTACTCTTGATTACAATGAAACAGGTGTAGGTAGTAACGAAAATGCGCTTGTTATGGCAGGATTACAAACCTCAAAAACCTTAAACAAGGGGCGTTCAACCTTCCAAGATAACTATGCCTTGATGACTTCAGATATAGGTACTGTTACCAGTAGTTCTGCTGTGAGAGTGCAATCAGCTGAAGTTTTATATGATCAAGCTAACTTAAGAGCGACTTCCGTTTCGGGTGTTAACTTAGATGAAGAAGCTGCGAATTTATTGAAATACCAAACAGCCTACAATGCAGCAGCAAAAATAATATCTGTAGCTGATGAGTTAATGGAGACCTTGCTAGCAGCGGTTAGATAGACATTCAGTTGCGAGTTAATAGTTAATAGTAACGATTTTCGAAAAAAACCTGCTGATCGTGTGAGGGCTTCGTAACTCGCGACTTTCCTATCTTGAAACTTCTATAACTTGCGTCTTTTATTTTTCATATCTTTGTTTTTTCTTCTTTTCGTAACTCGCTACTTTTCTTACTCGCCACTATATTATTCCCCTGTCAATCCTATGACTTTCACCGTGGCATTAATTTTGCATTCAGTTAACTAATTGAACAAATTAATACCAAAAAGGGGTCATTTGTGCGTATTTCAACTCAAACATTTTTTCAACGAAATACAACATCTATTTTAGAAGGTCAAGCTAGAACGAGTGACTTAAATGTTCACTTGACCGAAGGAAAGCGTGTTTTGCACGGTTCCGATGATCCCGTAGCCGCAGCCTCTATTCAACGTTTAAAGCAAACTATTTCTGTTAATGAACAGTATATTAAAAATATTGCAGTAGCTGATTCCGCTAATGCGCAAGAAGAGTCGGCACTTGCTACAACAGTGAATATTATGCAGCGAACTCGAGAACTTATGATTTCGGCAATGAACGGAATATACAGTCTTGAAAATTTAGAGACTGTTGCTCAATCATTAGAACAGTTAAAAGAAGAGTTAGTTGGTTTAGCAAATACAAAAGATGGCAATAGCGAATATATTTTTGCTGGTTATGAGGTTGACACAAAACCTTTTCAGGTGAATGAATTTGGTACCGTTGAATATTTTGGCGATAAAGGTGTTAGAAGCATACAAGTAGGCACAGGGGTAGATGCTGCGATAAATGATTCTGGTTTTGATGTCTTTATGAATTTAGGCAATGGTAATGGATCCTTTTACTCTACTGTAGGAGCAGCCAATAATGGCTCTGGAGTAATTGAAGAAGGTGTTGTTTTTGATCCTGCTTTAGCAAAAAGCTTTTCAGGTGAAGAGTATAGCGTTCACTTTACAGACCCTGGAGCGAGTCAACCGATTCAATACAGTGTTTACAGCATTGAAGCGGCAACTGTTGCCGGAAATGCCACGGTAAAACTTGCCGGAATGGATTTAAATGACCCTGGTATAGCGAATGTTAACCCTTCGGCTGTGTTCCCAGATCCACTTAGTGCTATTAATATAAACTTTTTAGCTACGGCAACCCCCGGTGAATTTGAAGTTCAAATTAACGGTCAATCTTCACTTCCGACTATATACGATGCGAATGTTGCAACAACCCAAGCAATTAGTATAGACGGGATGACTATAGAAGTAGATGGCATTCCTGTTGCTGCAGATAGTTATCAAGTAAATAAATATACCGCACCAACACAATACTCTGAAAACCAATCAATAGAATTCAATGGGGTAAGAACACAAATTAAAGGCCAACCTGAAGATGTTGATTACTTCACGTTATCCCCAAGTACCAGCACCAGTGTTTTTGCCACAATGCAAATGGCAATAGATACATTAAGAATTCCAGGGACTACTGATAAAGAAAACGCTGTTCGCCTCACTCAATTCAATATGGCTCAGCTCGAACTCGATAATGCTTTAGATAAAATTGTTAATACGCGTTCAGGTGTAGGTTCGCGAATGCAGACAATTGATAACCAAAATGAAATAGGGCAAGACTTTAAACTTGTGGCTCAGTCCGCTATGTCAAAACTAGAAGACTTAGATATGGCACAGGCAATCAGTGACTTACAAATAGAGCAAACCTCTTTAGAAGTAGCGCAGCAAACATTTATACAACTACAACGCTTAAATTTATTTGATTTAATACGTTAATTTCGAACTGTTTTGTTTAGTTGGCATGTATTTCGCTTAACTAATAAACAAATATAGAAAACACAGTTTTTTGACACTAAATGGCAATCAATTGCCAATAGCCGGAAAAGCGGCAAAAAAGAAGATGATAGGAGCTAACCATGCCACAGATTATTAATACAAATGTAATGTCGTTGAATTCACAGCGTCAATTGAATAAATCTCAATTATTGCAAAATCAGGCTATGGAGCGTCTATCTTCTGGTTTAAGAATCAATAGTGCTAAAGATGATGCCGCAGGTTTGGCAATATCAACAGGCATGGAGTCTCAAATTCGAGGCCTTAACCAAGCGGTACGAAATGCTAACGATGGTATTTCAATGGCGCAAACGGCTGAGGGTGCAATGGACGAGATGACTAACATTTTGCAACGTATGCGTGAATTAAGCATACAATCAGCAAATGATACTAACTCAGCATCAAACAGAGCGTCAATTCAAGACGAAGTTGATCAGCTTTATAGTGAGCTAGACCGTATTGCTAGCGTTACCCAATTTAATGGTGTTAACTTGTTAGATGGTTCAGCAGGCGCAACTAATTTTCAGATTGGTGCCAATACTGGTGAGTCAATATCGTTTAAAATTGATGCCGTAACAACGCAAGATTTAAGTTTAAATGCAGTAACAGGCACTGGTGAATTAAATGGTGGTCGTGTTGAAACCTTAACTGCAGGTACAAATTCTGGTGCTGTGACCATTAATGGCGTGACTATCAGTGGTTTGGCTGCTGGTGCCACCAATGGAGCAGATACCTTAGTATCAGCTATCAATGCTAATACTGGTTTATCAGGGGTTACTGCAACCGCTTACAATGTAGTTGAAGGTGTTTCAGGTGGCTCAGGGGTTATTTCTAATGGTGGTTTAACTATTGCTGTTGGCGGTGGCGCGGCAGTAAATATTGGCGCTTCTGGTAGTATGGCAGAGCTTGCTGATAATATTAATCGAGATGCTGCAGGGGTTATTGCTTCTGTTGATCCCAAAGGGGCATTAGTATTATCAAATGATACGGGTAAAACTATTACTGTTGCTGGAGCCGATTTAGGTAGTATCGGGCTCCTTGGTGATACATATCAAGGATTTGTTTCGCTAAATAGTTCCGATGGTGAAGCTATTAGTATTGCAACTAATTCAGCTGCTCCAGGAACTCCTGGTGTTTTTGCTGACTTAAAGACCATGGGATTCAATGAGCAAGTAGGTTCAGACAATATAACCGGTGGAACGGTTAATAGTGAATCAATAACCGATACCGATAAAATACTAATTAATGGCGTTGAGTTAGGCGCAGTATCAGGAACTTCTGCTGCTGATAAAGCGTTTGCTATTAACGCTATTAGTGCAGAAACAGGTGTAAATGCTCAAGCGACTACTTCAAAGGAATATACGATTTCTTTTGGTGGAAATTCTAATGGAGCTATTGGGGTAGATGGCTTACAAACCAATGCAACTACCGATACATTAAAAATTAATGGTGTAGGTATTTCTGCATTAGCAAATGCATCATCAATGGATGAAGTCGTTGCTGCAATTAATAACTCGGGAGTTCAAGGCGTAGTTGCTTCAGCTACAGTTGACGGCAAGTTAGAACTTACTTCTGTTTCAGGGAATGACATCGCTTTAACTATTGTCGCTGGTTCTACAAGCACTATTCAATCAGGTGCTGCAGGGGGGGTATATGGTGTTTATGATGATGATGCAGCTCGTTCTGTTGCCCAGTCAGCATCCGGATCTGACGTAAACCGAGGAAGCTTAACTTTAGTGGGTGAAGATGGAAAAGACGTTTCAGTAACCACTAAAGCTGGTTCTCAACAAGATTCTACAGCCGCTTTGGATAAACTAGGTTTAAGTGATGCTGGCGGTAGTTCAACAGCTATTGGGATTGGCTTAAGCGTAACATCGGTTAGAAGTGCTGAGAATACCATAGAAAGAATTGATGATGCGCTTGAAAAAATATCAAGCATTCGAGGCTCGTTAGGTGCGATTCAAAACCGTTTAAGTTCTACTATTTCAAACTTGGCGAATGTATCACAAAACTTGAGCTCTGCTAAATCTCAAATTGTTGATGCTGATTTTGCAGCAGAAACATCAAAAATGAGTAAAGCACAAATACTTCAGCAAGCCGGTACTGCAATGCTATCGCAAGCTAATGCAAGTACACAAAATGTATTATCTTTGCTTCAAGGTTAATAATACAAGGTTAATCGGTAAATGAATAATTTTAAAAGGGGGTTTTATAACTCCCTTTTTTTGTGGTTGAAATACATTCAATAGTTGTTTATTAATTTGTCGGTTAAATAATCTACGTATAATCACTTATATAAACAAACTGGATTTACGGACCAATTTTTTGATAAATAAAAGAAAATGAAATATATTACTTCAATAATGAGAGTGGAGGTAAGCCATTTTGAGTACAATAAATAAAAAAGTTGTCATACTAGATTATGGCTCTGGAAATATAAAATCTGTTTTTAATATGGCAAAAAGCATTGTTGAAAATGTTATCATTAGCAATGATATATCAGATATAAAAAGTGCCACTCACCTTATTTTACCAGGTGTTGGTGCTTTTCCTGCTGTAATGAAGCAAATTCAAGCTAATTTGCCATTGGAGTTATTGAGTCAGCAAGTTAAAGAAAATAACACGTTGTTTTTAGGTATTTGTGTTGGTATGCAAGTGTTAGCAGAGGTGGGTTTTGAGTTTTCTAAATCAAAAGGTTTAGGAGTCATCCCTGGTAGAGTGGAAAAAATGATAGCAAGAAACCAAAGACTCCCTCATATAGGTTGGAATAATTTGACATCAATTAAAAGTTGCCAATTATTAAAAGACATAACCGATGAGATGGACTTTTATTTTGTACACAGCTTTCAGTTTATTCCGACCCATTCAAATTCTATCTACGCTTCAGCGCATTATGGCGAGGATTTTTGTGCCGTTGTAAATTTCAAAAATGTTTGGGGAGTTCAGTTTCACCCTGAGAAAAGTCAGCAAGGCGGCAATATATTGCTTAATAACTTTATTCAGATGGAGCCTACATGCTAAAGAAGCGAATTATACCTGTAATATTATTACGCAATGGTAACTTGGTTCAAAGTAAAGATTTTAAACGCTATAAAAATATCGGCAACCCTGTAACCGCGGTTAAAAGGCTGAGTGAATGGGGCGCAGATGAGCTTATTTATCTAGATATTTCACGCAATGCAAATTATGATCTTGGTCGAGATGATCTTGGCTATGAAAACAAAAGTGGAATTTTTGATATTTTAGAAGGCGTCTCACAATGCACTATGATGCCATCAACCATCGGTGGTAAAATCAGAACAATTAGTGATATTGAAGATCGATTAAGATTTGGAGCAGACAAAGTTTCTATTAATACATTACTTTATACTGCTCCTGAAATTGTTGCTCAGGCAGTGAGTAAATTTGGTAGTCAATGTATTGTTGCATCTATAGATGTGAAGTGCGTTGATGATCAATATAAAGTTTTTGTTGAAGGGGGACGAACCGATACAAACTTTGAGCTTTCAGCTTGGCTAACTAAAATTACTGAACTTGGCGTTGGTGAAATATTACTTAATTCTATTGATAATGATGGGCACCTACAAGGATTTGATATTAATATGATTTCCCTTGTTTGTGAGCAAGTTAACATACCTGTTATAGCATGTGGTGGTGCAGGAAATTGGGAGCATTTACTCGAGGTGCTTTCTGAAACTAATGTAAGTGCTGTTGCGGCAGCGAATATATTTCACTATACCGATCAAAGTGTTTATATGGCTAAAAAGTTTTTGTATGATCATGGTGTTACTGTTCGTAAACCCGCGTTATATCAATTTTAAATAGGACACTTTTCTATGTTATTACCTCCTCAATATTGTTCAAAATGTGTTTACCCAAATGTAGCTGTTAACTTAGATGTTGATGACGATATCGTATGCTCAGCCTGTCATACTGCGAGCGCATTTATTGAAATTCCTGAAGATGCTTGGACAAAGCGCCGAGCTATGTTTGAACAAATAGCTATTAATGCTAAGAAAGATAACAATTCTAATTATGACTGTATAGTTCCGGTAAGTGGTGGAAAAGATAGTTATTATCAAACACATTTAGCTATTAAAGAGTACGGATTAAAGCCGCTATTAGTGACTTATCATGGTAATAATTACTTACCTGAAGGCGACTATAATAGAGATAGAATGCGAGAGGTTTTTGATGCCGATCATATTGTGTTCGGTCCAAGTGTTGATGTATTAAAAAAAATAAACCGTCTTGCTTTTCGAAAAATGGGTGATATGAATTGGCATAATCACTGTGGTATAACTACGGTACCTATTCAAGCTGCAGTTCAGTTTAAAATTCCATTAATCATCTGGGGTGAAATAGATTGGGATGTCTCCGGAATGTTCGATCCTGATCATTTTTGTGAATTTTCGGCAAGGGTTCGTCATGAACATACCTTAAGAGGTTTTGAATGGTACGACTTAATTAATGATCCTATTGATACCTTAACTGAAAAAGATATGTTGTGGTCAAAATACCCTACAGATCAAGAGATTGTAGATAATAACGTTAAAGGTATTTTTGTTGGTAACTTTTTTCGATGGGATGCAACTACTCATACTAAGCAAATGCAAGACTTGTATAACTGGAAGTCATCAGAGCAACCCTTTGAGAGAACTTACAGAAGAACATCGAACTTAGATGACCGTTATGAAAATGGCATTCATGACTTAATGAAGTTTGTGAAGTTTGGTTATGGTAGGGCATCAGATCATGCTAGTAAAGATATTCGTGACGGTTTAATGACACGTCAAGAAGGCATAAATATGGTTAAGAAATATGATCATGTTGTCTCAAGCGATTTACAATACTGGTTAAATTATGTTGATATGTCAGAAGATGAATTCTGGCAAATTGCTGATAGTTTTAGAGATCCAAGGGTTTGGTGGATACAGAACAATCAATGGTGGAAACACAATATTTGGGGTGAAGCCTCAGCCTATGGCGATGTGCGTTGTAGTGATGAAAACAAAACGAAATATAAGGTTATTTAATATGAGTAAAAGAGATATACCTTTTAGTAGTTTCCAGCAAATAAATAAAAACTCACAAAATAGAAAAGTAGTTTTATTTGGTGCCGGTTATATAGCCGGAAAAACTATTCGAAAATTGAATGACCACCCAGCCTTCTTTGTTGATAATAGCGTCAATATGTGGGGTGGAGTTGAAGACTCAATAGGTATCTATGCACCAAAAGAACTTTTAAAACAAAAAGTTAAACCTTTTATTATAATTTGTTCAACATCTTTTATTGAAATAGCCGCACAGTTAATTGAGCTTGGTTTTATTAGTAATGATGATTTTGTTGTTAGTCCTATATTAAATGATCTGCGTGTTATAGATGAATTAGAAAATGTAACTAAAAAGCTGCTTATTGCTAGTGGAGCGCAATATTCAGTTGAAGATGAATTCGGTGGTGGTTTGTATGAAGTTGATATAAAAGGTATGGAGTTTAGTTATAAAAAAGTTTTTAGTGGTTCTTGTCATTCAGCTATTTACATAGATGAGCGTTTGTTTGTTACTGACGATGAACGAGGCATTATAGAACTTGATAGAAATTATCAAATTGTAAGATGCATTGAGTTTCCCGTTTTAAGTCGCGGTCACGGACTTTCTTACCATAGTGAATCAGAAAGTATTTTTGTTGCATGTTCAGGGCTTGACTGTGTTTTAAGATACGATATGGCAGGTAAGTTAGTTTCACAGTATGACTTTTCAAAAAAACAAAATAAAGCAAGTGAAGCTTTTCATCACACTAACGATTGTTTAGTCGTTGGTGATAGTCTCTATGTTTCTATGTTTTCAGCAACAGGCAATTGGAAACGTGATATTTTCGATGGTGCCGTTGTTGAGTTTGATATTGAATCAGGTGAAAAAATTGGGACGGTTATTTCTGATTTATGGATGCCACATAACATTCAATTTTTAGATGGTAGCTTAACTGTATTAGATTCCTTAAGAGGGGGGTTAGTTAGAAATAACGCTCAAACAACAGGACAATTTCCCGGTTTTACCCGTGGTTTAGCTTACGATGGTGAGTATTTCTTCATTGGACAAAGTCGAAATAGAAATTTCTCTAAAAACATGGGCGTTTCCAAAAATATTTCTATAGATACCGGCATAATTATTTTTGATGAAGAAACAAAAGTATCTAGAACAATTACACTATCGTCTAAAGTTTCTGAAGTACACGGTATTCTTATTCTTCAATAATGATAGTAAGTACCTCTTTTTTATTACTAAAAAAGTCATTGGTGCTTACTTTTAATAGACATCTCCACCTAAAACATCAGTAATCCTTTCTTTTTTTAAAATTATTCTAAAGTTTTCAAAATACATGTCGATATCATATTCAAGGCATGGAAAATCATTTATTAATTCCAATTAATTGCCGATGTAAAAGCAAGGCATGATAATCGTAATTTTTTTCTAAAGGTTTCTAATTACATGCCGATAGTAAATATTAGAAACAATTATATATTCGATTTTTTGAATACAAACGCTTTAAAAAGCAGGAGTCTATTATGCCAAGTATCGTAAATACTAATGTGATGTCATTGAACGCTCAACGTCAATTGAACAAATCACAATTAACACAAAATCAGGCAATGGAGCGTTTGTCTTCAGGTCTTAGAATCAATAGTGCAAAAGATGATGCTGCGGGTCTTGCCATTTCAACTGGTATGGAATCTCAAATTCGTGGTTTAAACCAAGCTGTACGTAACGCTAACGATGGTATTTCAATGGCGCAAACTGCTGAAGGGTCAATGAACGAAATGACCAACATTCTTCAACGTATGCGTGAACTATCGGTTCAATCAGCTAACGATACAAACTCAGCATCAAACAGAGCGTCAATCCAAGAAGAGGTTGATCAATTATATGGTGAATTAGACCGTATCGCATCTGTAACCGCGTTTAACGGTATTAACTTACTTGACGGTTCTAATAAGAGTGGTACTAACTTACAAATTGGTGCAAACAAAGGTGAAACCTTAGGTTTCAATATTGACGCAGTAACTACAAAAGATTTAAATTTAAATGCTGTATCAGGCCTAGGTGAATTAAACGGTGGTCGTGTTGAAGGTAGTGCGACTAACTCAGGTATGGGTATTAATGGTGTTGCTATCTCTGCGAATGCTGGACAAGCAGACGATATGGTAAGCGCAATCAATGCTAATACAGGTGCTACTGGTGTTACCGCTTCAGCATATAATGTTGTTGAGGGTGTAGCAGGAGCCACTGGTGTAACTAGCGGAACTATGACTATTGCTGTTGGTGGTGGTGCTGCAGTAGCCATTGGCGCTTCAGGTAGTATGACTGAATTGGTTGATAATATTAACCGAGATGCTGCGGGTGTTACTGCGTCATTAAATAATGAAGGTGCCTTAGTATTAACTAACGATACAGGTAAAGAGATTGTAACTAATAATACAGCTAATACTGGTTTAACTGCTGATACTTATAATGGTTATGTTTCATTAACTAGTGCTTCTGGTGATGCAATTGAAGTAGCGGCTACAGCAACATCGGCAACTACTACCGGTTCAATGGCAAACTTGAAGCAATATGGTTTAAATGCTCAATCTGGCTCAGATATTGTAACTGGTGGTGATGTATTAGGTAGTGCAGGTATTACAGCATCAGAGAAAGTTCAAATCAATGGTGTAGATCTTGGTGCCGTGACTGGCACTTCAGCCGCAGATAAAGCGTTTGCTATTAATGCTATTTCTACTGAGTCAGGTGTTACTGCTCAAGCGACCACTACAAAAGAATATACGATTACTTTTGGTGAGTCATTGAATAGTACAGGTGCAAATAGTACAGGTACTGTTGGTGTTGATGGTTTAACAGAAGATAAGTCAACCACCTCAGCCGGTACTTTTGCTGACACATTGAAGATCAATGGTGTGGGTATAACTGCTTTAGCAACAGCTTCTTCGATGGATGAAGTAGTATCAGCAATTAACAATGCTGGCTTACAAGGTGTAGTGGCATCAGCAACCGCAGAAGGTAAGTTACAACTTCAGTCTGTGTCAGGGCAAGATATTGCTTTAACAGTAACTGATTCAGCTGGAGCATCTCAATCAGGCGGTGGCTCAGCTACAGCAATTGGTGTTATTGATGACGATTCTGGTTTATATGTAAGTGAGAGTGCTGCTACAACTGATGTTAACCGTGGCGCATTAACATTATCCGGTGTTGATGGTAAAGATGTTGTAGTAACGAGTAATGCGGGTACTGAAGCTCAGAAAACAGCAGCCCTTGATAAGTTAGGTTTATCTGATACAGGTGGTAACTCAACTGCTGTTGGTATTGGCTTAAGTGTAACTTCTGTTACAAATGCTGAAAATTCAATTCTTCGTATTGATGAAGCATTAGATAAAATCTCTGGTTCACGAGGTCGATTGGGTGCGATACAAAACAGACTAAGTTCTACTATTTCTAACTTAGCTAACGTATCACAAAATATTTCAGCGGCTAACTCCCAGATTAAAGATGCGGATTTTGCATTAGAAACATCTAAAATGAGTAAAGCGCAGATATTACAACAAGCAGGTACTGCAATGTTGTCACAAGCTAACGCTTCGTCACAGAGTGTACTATCATTATTAGGATAACACCTTAGTAGTGAGTGAAATAAAAGGCTCTCTACTATAGGGAGCCTTTAGTGTTTATAAGTTTTAGCATTCATATGTGGCTTGTTTTTATTTAAATTATTTACATAAGTAGCTAGAAGTATAAAGAGGTGTGTCATGGATAATTTAAACGTGTTACCAGAAATAGTTAATTCAATAGCTAAGGTTGATTCGGTTAAGGTGAATGAAGAAAACATTTCATCTTCAGTTAGTGATAAAATAGCTTTTGAACAACAAAAAATAGCGCAAGTGCAAAAAGTGGCTAAAGAAGAAGCCGTTGCAGCAGTGCTAACACAACCTGAATTAGAAGAAGTAGTGCAAGAAATTAATGAAGTGATGGCTACCGTACAAAGAGATATTAATTTTTCTGTTGATGAAAAAAGTGGCAGAAATGTTATTTCGGTGTATGAGAAAGGTTCAGACACTTTAATACGTCAGTTGCCTTCAAAGGAAGCATTAAAATTATTAGATAACCTTGAACAGCTAAAAGGTTTATTATTTAAAGCAGACGTATAAATAGCTTGTAACTTTAGCTTTTTATTATAGGTATGATTGTTGCTTGTTTAAATGCTTAAGATATAAAAAAAGCTCTATTTAAAGAGTTTTCAACAAAATTTTTAGGAGGCATCATGCCAACAATAACATCAACCGGCTTAGGATCTGGTTTAGAGATCAATAGTATTGTTGAAAGCTTAGTTGCTGCCGAAAAAGACCCTGTTATGGGGAAACTTGAATCAGATGCCGCACAGGCTACGGCTCAAATATCTGCGTTAGGGCAAGTAAATAGCCTACTATCAACATTAAAATCCTCTTATAGCTCACTTAATAAAAACTCTACTTTTAACTCTACTTCTACAACAACGAGTGATGACTCTATTGTTGAAGCCACTACAGGCTTTGGCGCTAAAACAGGCGTTTATGAAATTGAAGTTCAAACTTTAGCTCAACAGCATACCCTGATTACTGACTCTGATAATGCTTATACTTCAGTGGATGATGTTATGGGCGGCGGTAGCATTCAAATACGATTTGGATCATATGATGGAGCTAACTTTACCCCTGGAACAAATTCAACCAATCAAACCATCGCCATTGATAGCAACGCGAGTATTTCTGATATTAGAGATACTATTAATGAAGGGGATTATGGTATTACCGCGAGCATTTTATATGATGGCAGTGGTTACCGTTTGACCTTACAAAATGATAAATCTGGCGCTAATGAAGCGATGGAGATTACCACAGCTGATGATGATGGTAATCATACTGACGGCACAGGCCTGTCGGCATTAGCCTATGATGGTACTAACAATAATTTAGAGCAAACTTTAGCAGCACAAGATTCCCTTATTGACTTTAATGGTATTTCTATTACACGAGACAGTAACACCGTAACCCAATTAATTGACGGGGTAACGTTTGAGCTAAACAGTGCAGAGATAGGTAAAAAAGTAAAAATTACTGTGAATACAGATACTTCAAAAGTAGAATCTGAAATCAGAGCTTTTGTTGAAAATTATAACAGTGTCATGTCACAAATTTCAGAATTTACCGCGTTCAATTCACCTACTGATAAAGGTGTATTAATTGGTGATACTTCAGTAAGAAGTATTGAAAGTTTTATGCGGGGTATTTTAAATACCCGTCTTGGTGATATTGACGGCTCGGTTAAAAGTATGGCGGATTTAGGTATACTCACTACGCGTGATGGTACGCTAGAAATCAATGAAGATAGCAGCAACGGCGTCGCGGTTTTTTCTGATGTATTAGCAAATAATATTGCTGATGTGGCAAAGTTTTTTGCAAAGTCGGGTGATACGAGCGATTCAAATATCGACTATATCAGTTCAAGCTCCTTTACTAAAGAAGGTACTTATAACGTAGTGGTTACCCAAGTTGCTACACAAGGTGAACTTAAAGGTAATGCTACTTTGCCTGCGGATTTTGGTGCTACGCCTTTTGTTATTAATGAAAGTAATAACTCATTTGTGATGCGTATTGATGGTATTAAATCTAATCCAATAACGTTAACCAGTGGAAGTTACTCAACAGAGTCCTCATTAATTGCCGAAATTCAATCACAAATAAACTCTGATGCTACTTTAAAGGATAAAGGTGTTTCGGTAAATGTTGCTATAGAAAATCAAGAATTAGTTATAAAGTCAAATAATTATGGTACTACCTCTACAGTTGCTATGTTGTCGGTAGATGATAGTGTTACCAGTAATGCCATTTCTGCGTTTGACTTTGCAGTACCCGTAAATATTGCCCCAACTAGTATTTTTGACATTAGCGTCGATGGTGTTACAGGCAGTATAGATATTCAAGGTAGTTATAATGCTGACAGTGATTTAATCACCGCCTTGCAAGCTGACATTTTGGCCAAAACGGGTAAAGCGGCAACGGTAGCAATAACTGACAATAAACTGACTATTACCTCAGACAGTGGCGGCGCTGTTACAATTAGTAACCTGGGTGCAACATCGTTAGCAGAATTAGGGCTAGCTGATACTACAGGCGCTTCTGATCTGGGGGTTGGTGTGAGTAATGGCTCTACTGGTGTTGGCGCAGAAGGTACTATCAATGGTGCTGATGCATTAAGTGATGGCCAGTATTTGCTTGCACAAAGTGGTAGTGGCGATGCACAAGGTATTAAAGTTGAAGTGAAAGGCGGTGATTTTAACTATACAGCGGCAAATAGTGTTTTGGCTTATCCGTTTACTGCCGCTACCGACAGTACATTTGAATTAAGTGTTGATGGCACATTATCGACAACGTTTGATTTAACCGGTCAAACATTTACCACTGATAATGAATTAACCACGGCAATTCAAGCACTGTTAGATGCCGATGTAAACTTATCAAGCGCAGGTGAAGCGGTCACGGTAGCTGTTGTTAACGGAAAAATTGAATTTACTTCAGCTAATGCAAACTCTCAATTAAGTGTTAGCTCTACAGGTACAGGCGCTATATCTGACTTAGGCTTGACGGTTGCATCCGCGACCATTAATAGTTCAGTCAGTTTTTCTGAAGGAATTACCAGTAAAATTGACGATTATTTAAATGCGGTTATTGATAATAGCATTTCTAATAATGATGGTGACGTCTATTCGTCGAATGTAGATGGTGCTCCGCCTTCGAGTTTAATTGATGCGAAGACTGATTCACTTTATAAAAAACTTATCGACATTGATAAGCAGGAAGTCAGTTTAAATTACAAGATGGATCAATACGAAAAGAGGTTGTTCAAAGAATTTAACGCCATGGATATGTTAGTTGCTCAACTAGGTAGTACCATGACTTCTTTACAAGGTGCCTTAGATGCACTACCGGGTTATACCCGAGAAAAAAATTAATACCTAGATAAAAATGAATAAAAGTTAGAATCAGTTATAACAATAACTGATTTTTTTATGCCCATTAATTGTCAAAATAATGGCGAAATAATTCCTAAAAAGTTATGTTTTAACTAGATAGTTGGTTTAATTATTGCTAGTTTACAAAGATAAATATAATGATTTGGATCGATGCAAGTGGATAATTTTTCTGTAGATATTACAACTAAACTGTTAAGAGCGACTTTTCTGAATAATATGGAAGCGTTTAAAAATATTCTTCCTGATATCTATGAATACTTTTTAGAGTATAAACCAGGAAAAACGTTGTTGACTATTGATGATGACAATAATGTTAACTTAGTTGATGATGGTCAACTTGTATATGATGGCAACCCCAAAGAATTATCTATTCAACAACTCGATTGCTTTGCTAAAGATCCTAAGTGCTTTGGTTATGGCATGACGTTTAAAGATAACCCAAATTTTGAGCATGAAAGAGTTATGAAAGAGTTAACGAGTCGCCAAAAAAAGGAAACGGGTTTGTTATCTAACCTTCAACTTGAAATGCCTTTTAATGAACCCCAGCTTGATTTCTTTTGTATGTTAGGAAGTGGTTTAGGTTATCAAATTGAAGAATTATTCAATAGAAAAAATATTAAAATATTTTATTTGTATGAACCTTCTCCTGATGTTTTTTTTGCTTCAATGCACTGTATAGATTATAAACCCTTAATTGATAGCTGTAAGGCTCTTGGTGGTAGTTTTACTATTAGCGTTGGCGGTAATAGCTCTTCCTTTGTTAATCAAATTAATAGCTTGCTTCAATCTAATGGCTTTTTTCATGTAAGTCGTTTTTTTGTGTACCGTCACTATTTAAGTGAAGATAATTTTGATGCCTTTAAGTTAGTTCATGAAGTTGCCCACCGTTTCAGTGCTGGTTGGGGTTTTTTTGAAGATGAAACAATCAGTTTAATTCATACACTTGAAAATTCGGAAAAAAGTTTTCCTATTTTAACCGGACGCGGAGAAATCGGTAATAACTTCAAAAATCAGCCTGTAGTTATTGTCGGTAATGGTCCATCTCTAGATAATGATATTGAGCTATTAAAAAAGAGAAAGGATGATTTAATTATTATAAGTTGTGGTACAGCGTTGAAGGCTTTATTGCACCATAAAATAACCCCTAGCATTCATATTGAAATGGAAAGAACAGCACAGTTAGATGATGACTATGAGTTTTTGTCCGAAGAAGAATTAAAAATAATTAAAACATTTCCGATTATTTCCTTAAATACAGTGGTCTCTAAATTATTAAGCCGGTTTTCCCAAGCTTATACCATGTTAAAAATAAATGATGTCGGAAGTGAATTGACCAAATTTCTTTCTCCAAAAAATCAATTTATTGAAGTGAAATATTGTAACCCTACAGTGAGTAATGCGGCTCTTGTTGTAATACAACACTTAGGCTTTAAGAATATTTGTTTATTGGGAGTTGATTTAGGTTTTATCGATGAAACACATCATCATGCCAAAGGCAGCATTTATGATGATAGTGAATGGAAGGAACAGGAAGGGCAAAACAAGAAGTTTAGTAATAGCTCAATGAAAGCAAAGGGTAATTTTAGAGATGAAGTTTCCACCATTAATATACTTGATTCTTCAAAGGGCGTGATGGAGTTCGCTATTATTGATTTTCCTGATGCTAAAGTATACAACTGCTCTGATGGTGCTTATATAGAAGGAACAACGCCTTTAGCTTTTGAAAATCTATCTCTCGATGATAAATGTGATGATATCAAAATAAACTTAGAGAAAGTTTTAGCTGATTCGTTTGAACTGTTTTCTAAAGATAAAGTTTATGTGCATAATTTTCTTATTAAGGAGTTTTTCCCTAAGTTAAGAGTTGTTCTTGATGAATTTTTAGTATTTCTTGATGAGCCAATTCAAAACAGAGCCGATCTTTCTGATATGTTTGCTCGACAGAATAAATATATTTACTTATTGTCATCTAAGGATAATACGCGTTTATATTTTAGATTTCTCAAAGGGTCAATGATTTACTTTCAAAGTTGTATTATGGCAAACTGCTCACGTTATATGGATTTAGAAATGAGAATGTCATTTATAGAAGATGCCTTAAAAATTATGAAAGACCACTTTGAATTTTTGTATAAAGAGTTGATTGAGAATTATAATTTACCTGCAAAAATTTAACTTATTAAAAATCAGTTAAATTCTTACGAAAATAATGAAAATGCCATGCTTATAAAGTATTAAGCATGGCATTTTTATGTATGAAAGTTTTCGATAATAAGCTTAGGTAGTTGATTTTTTTGATCACTAAACATGCATACTTCAACTAAATCGCAAGGGACATTATTAAGTAGATAATGATTTTTCAATATTCCATCTTCTGTGTAACCTGCTTTTAAAAATGCTTTTGTGCTGGCTATGTTAGGTTTATATGCGCCTGCTGATAACTTCCTTAAGTTTAGATTTTCAATAGCATAACAACTGATTAATTTAATTGCTTTGGTTGCATAGCCTTTACCCCAAACATCTTTATCACCTATGAACAAGCTAACTTCTCCAATATTATGTGTGGTATTAATAGCGCCAATTTTTATATTACCTACATGGCGGTGATCTTCTGTTCGGCGAATAGTAAATAAATGCTCATTTGGATTAGCTATCATTGAGTTGATGAAGCTTATAACCGCATCCATGTTTTGTTGATAAAACCGTGTTTCAAGATACTGATTAATGAGTGGATCATTCAACCAGTCAACATATGTTTGATTAGCATCATTGACAGAAATACTTTGTAGATAAAGATCGGTTATTTTATCACTTGATATTTTCACTTTACTCTCCTGTGGCTATCGGTATTAATAAATCTTTTTTTACCCATTGCTCAAGGTAACTTTGTATTTCATTACAAGGTAAATGATACTTTTGCGATAGCTCAAACACGGTTGCACTATTATCTATTTCTCTTGGTAAACAATTCATAAGTCTATTCCAGCGCCCTGATAAAGAGCTGTAATCAACCCCTGATTCATTTACCGCGGGAATTGATTTATATAAACCATAGGCTGACAAACAAACTAAACCTTTGAAGTTTATTTTGTATTGCTGATTATATTTGCTCTGTTTTTTCTTTTTTATTTCAAGTTGCTCAATGATATCGATAACTAGATCGACACTGTCTTGTAATGACTGCTCATCTAAAATTTCTGGGGTATCAAGATCACTATGATATTCAGCAAAAGGCCAACGAGTTAAAGAGATAGTTGGGATATTGTATGGGGGAGCTTCAAATATGGTTTCGTCATTACCATATATCGCTCTAAATTCGCCTGATTCAAAGCTTTTATATCGTTGAGATAATGCTGCTGTTGCCGCATTATCAATGGCGCTATTTCCATTATAGCTATGTTGTAATCGCATATTAGCTTGATTACCTACAGATTTTAGTAAAACGACACCTTTAATGGATAATGCCGTACTTTCATTTATATTTTCTAACCAAAACATAGGGCCATGTAGCTCAGGAGCAATCATTATGCGGTAGCTGTAAAAGCATTTCTTTTTAACCATCAACTTTTGTATTACTCTTATGGCTACAGCACAGCCTGAAATATCGTCATTGGCTTGAAAAGGATGACAGTTGTGTCCATTGAGAATAATGGTTTCTTTACTCTCTCCAGCTAAATTGAAATCAAGCACCTTCATGGTTGCCGCTTTAGTGCTGGTTGCTATGGTTACTTTATAATCACCTTCCGTCAGTTGCTCCACTAATTCATGCGGCATACAAATAGCCCAGTCGGTATCTAATGGGCGATATAAATTTTGCCAGTGATATAAAATTGCTTCCGGCAATTTATCGTCACTTACTAAATGAGCTTTCAATTCAGTTAAGGATAAAGTGCCATTAAACGAAGGCGAAAGAATACCAACGCCTAAAGGTGATAATTTGGCGTCATAAATCAGCTTATTATCTTTATAAATTGTACATTCTTCCACCTGCCATGCGTGAGGGATATGCCAGCCATTTAATTGCTGCCCAGAAGAGTATTCATGTAGGGTGAAAGGTAATTCGGACAAATACTGCTCAATAGAATCATCGTTACCTTTGCCTGTAATTGAATAAGCATAAGGAAATAATTTTTTAACTAAAGGTAAAACATTCATGGTTTAGCTCTTTATATTAATTTTTAAAGCCATCGGCGGTAATTATAGCTTGATAAGATAAAGCATCATCTAAAACTTTAATAGGGGTATGAAAACGCATGCCTTCTTTTAATTGATTTTTTATGCATTGGCCTTGCTCGTTGAGTATTTGTTCAACTTGAATAAAGCCTTGAGGAGCTGAAACAATAAAAGCTGAGCTGGTTTTTCTAATAATTAACCCTGTGGTAAAAGGGTGCATAACTTCAGCTATTTTTATTTCACTTGCCCCTTTAAATCTTACAAGTTGCTGATTAATAAATGTGCCAGCCCCTAGGTATGGCTCATCAAATCCTTGAGCGAACTTAATAATATCTTGTGCTGTCCATTGCCAATTTATAAAGCCTTGTTTGTCGGTTCTCAAGCGAGGTAAATAAATTCTATCTTCATTAATTTGTTGATAAGGTGTGTGCTTAAATTGATCACCAGAGATAAATTTATCAGCAATTTTATTAATAAAAACTAGACCCTGATTAATATTTTCAATGAAGTAATCATTCGGTGTGTTTGCTTGAGAAGTTAAGGAGAAATTATACTGGTCTAAAATATCACCTTGATCTAATTGAATTGTAATCTCTTGAAAGAAGCAACCCCCTTCACGGTTGTTATTCAATAATTGCCAAGTGTAATGAGCACCACCTAAATAATGAGGTATTGGTATCGCATTAATGTTGTACATGCCTAAAGAAAAACGATTAATAAGTTGTTCTTTAAATATCCATGCCGGCCCGAAACATATTGCTATTGATGAGGTTGGAATGACTGCTTTATATTGCTCATTCGCAAGTTGATTTATATCTTCAACAACGTGGAAAGGTACTTCTAAATTTGTTAAATATTGTCGTAAGCTACAGTTATTTAACGGTAATGTTTCATCAATATGTCTTGGTGCGACAATAACAGATAAAGAAAATTTTTTTTCTTTAAATAACTGAACACTGGCAGCCATTAAATCGCCACCGCCGATAAGTACTATATTTTGTAAATCATGAAACCTAGAAATTTTTTCATCCATGCTTATACCTTTTTAAACGCTAAATCATAATTGGTTAAATAGTTTTTAGCTCTGATAGGGTTACTATCAGAGAAGTTAAACAAACTACCGCAAGCAAGTGCACTGACATGAGTTTCGACAAATGCATCCTTTAAATGTTGATAGTTTCCTGAACCACTACAGCCTATAACGGGAATAGTCGCTACAGCCATTACCTGTTTTAATAGCGATAAATTAAAGCCGGTCATCATGCCATCATGTTCAATTGATTGAATCATAAACTCGCCTGCACCAGCTTGCTCACAGGTATGAATATGCTGTTCTAAGGTTACTCTTTCATGCTTTTGTCCGCAGTGAGAATATAACTGATATTTATTTTGAGGTTCTTGTTTTACATCGATACTAACGATAACCGCTTGTTTACCAAATTTATTGGATATTTGAGTAATGATTTTTGGGTTTTGATAAATGCATGAATTAACAATAACTTTATCCGCCCCTTGATTAATTAAGTAGCTAGCATCTTCTAAATGGTTAATCCCACCCCCAACAGAAAGTGGCATAAAGCTGACCTTAGCTATTTCAGGTATTAGTTGAGCTAGTTGTTCTATACTGCGCTGCTGGCGTGCAATATTTAATAGTACTAATTCATCGGTGTATTGAGAGTTATAAACGCTAGCACTTTTAATTGGGTCACCAACATTACGCCAACTATCAAATTGTTGGGTTTTAACTAAACTACCGTTAAGTAATTGTAAAATCGGTATGATTCGTTTTTTTAGCATGCTCCATCCCATTCACAAAAGTTTTCTAACATTTGCATCCCATTTTTTTGACTTTTTTCAGGGTGAAATTGAACGCCAATTACATTTTTATTTACAACCATACAAACTATTTCTCTGCCGTAATTGGTTGTTGCTAATATATGTTCTTGATGTTGACAAATCACTTGATAACTGTGGACAAAGTAAAAATCTCGACGGTCTTTAATTTTGTCAAAAACAATGTGCTCTTGATTAAACGTTACTTCATTCCAACCAACATGTGGTATGCGAATATCAGGCGTTTTTTTTAACGCGATGACTTTTGCTGGGATAACTTTTAGCCCTGAAGTTTGACCGCCTTCTTCACCTAACTCAGCTAATAGTTGCATACCTAAACAAATGCCCAAGGTAGGCTTGCCTGAAATGACAAAATGCTGAATTGCTTCAACAAGCCCTAGTGTATTCAGACGCTCCATAACGGCATTAAAATTACCAACACCCGGTAAAATAAAGTGGCTAAGTTGTGTTAAATCTTCGGGTTTATCAACAAAAATAGGATCATAACCATTTTCATATATAGCATTATATACGGATTGAACATTGCCTAAACCAATGTTTAATATTCCTATCATGGTTTATTCTTAAAAATAATACCGCGATCTTGCTCGTCTTCTCGAAACCACCGATTGAAGTCGTGAGTTTTAGGTGCGTATGTCATACCTTCAAAATCGGGCTTAAATGGTGGAACGACTGTTTTGGCAACAATTTGATTAAACTGCTCTTCGCTTAATCCTAAATACTCAAGAAATAATTGTAGTGAAGGGGGTTTTCTGCCTTCAAAATCTGCGATCAGTTTATCTGCATGTTCTTTGGCTATGCGACCATTACGTAAATCTAGTGCCGTCATTTGACTTACTCGTCCATAACCGCGTTTTAAATATTTAATATAGTCACGCATTCCTTGCATCGAACATTCTATTTTTTCGTAGCCATATTCGTCCCAAGGCATGCCTTCAACTTGCTCGCCCTGCCAGCCGAGTTCATCTTGAATTATTTTAGTATTCTCTTTTACATCCCATGGGATATAAGAGCCTAAACATACAGATTGATATTTTAATTTTTTCAAATCTCGCAGAGCAGGGTAAGTGTAAGGAGTTAGCTCCCTTGGGTCACATTGATAATCATCTTTGATCATGTCAAACATATCTTCGGCAGTAATACCTAAATTAACAAACCTATTGAAACGTGTTTCATCTACTTGTTCTATCTCATTATCTTCATAATCATAGTAAGCTGTATACTCAGAAGATGGCTCTCCCCAAAACACTAATGGTACTTTGTATTTTAAGGCGATATGCATTGGATATGAAAAAATACCAGTATGACAATGCCAGCAAAAGTCCCCTTTACGAATTAGTGCTTCTAGCATTAACCGTTTAACTAATTTCCAGTTAGGTGTAAATGAAATAACGTCAACGCCTAACTTCTTGAAGGTTCTAATATTATTTTCAAGTAGGGTATCACGCATAAATCCATGATTAAATTGAACAACTAATGGTCTGATTTTAAAGTGTTTAACTAAATACCAAAGCGTATACGTTGAATCTTTACCCCCCGAGAAAGGTAATATGCAATCATATTCGTATTTTCCTCTGTGTTCTTCAACTAATTCAGCCAACATTTCAGCACGCTTTTTCCAATCAATTTTTTGATCTTTAAAATCTTTTTGACGACAAATATTACAAACACCATTTTCATCAAATTCAATCGTTTCATAAGTTTCAGGTAAATTACAGGCGGTACATTTTTTCATTGGATTTCTCTTTCAGTTTTATCTGAGCTAAATATCTTAATTAGTTAGGTAAACTTTTATATTAATTTTCAATTCTAAATATTTTAAAGCAATTTATATGCCTAATAGTTATTCTTTAGTATTAAATACTTATAATGTTATTAGTTAAATTACCAATTCTCTCAACAACATAAATGCTTCTGCTACCGCTACCCCTATATGATTCCCTCTTGCTTGATTAAGGTTTATAATTGCTTGGATAGATCGACTATGAGGGTAAGGGTGCATTTCATCTATATAATGCTTTAATAGGTCTTGTTTTTCTGTTGATTGATGGGATATGTTGACATAATAATTAGGGCTGAAATTTGTCCCTATACTATTGCTAGCCCACTCTGTACTGGAGTTAACTTCAAATGTTAATATTTTTCGAATTGAGCTTGATGGCTGTGGACGACAAGCGGTTAATACCGCTTGATGAACAATTTGATGATCTATATTTAAATCACCGCCATGATGAGTGTATATAATATTAGGATGATAATTACTGATCACATTTTCAATAGATTTAACCACTTCTATTAAGGCAACTTGATCCATAGCATTGTCAGGGTAGTCGAATTGATGACTTGCCATGACCCTTATTTGCTGACACGACTTTTCTTTCGCAGTTTGCCTAATTTCTTCTTCTTTAATACTTGGATTTTCTCTTGCACCAACACCATTAGTCATAAAAATGATTTGAATTTCATCACCCGCATCTCGGTGCTTTAGTAGTGTGCCACCACAACCAATAGCTTCGTCATCCGCATGAGCAACAATAACTAATATTTTATTCATCTTGATTTATTAACTCCCAACTAACCGCTGTGCCTCTTGCAATGTTTTTATTTGCCTTTCGACCGATAATGTCTTGATAAAATTTTGGAGCAATGCCATAACCGGGTCTAATTCGTCTGATATGATGTTCAGTAATTATTTCATTCTTATTGATATCATTAACAAAATATAATGAACGTCTAAATTTCATGCTAGCATTTTCAACAGGCTTCCTGTCATAACCTGCAATACCAATTGCTTGATGAGCGGCTTTAGTTTCAGAGACTAATCTTTTTAAGTCAGCGGGCTCTAAGGAAAACTCAGAATCTGGGCCACTGTCATTACGATCTAAAATAAAATGCTTTTCGATTAAGCAAGCACCTAAGGCGATTGATGCAACTGACGCTACTGTACCTAAAGTATGATCTGAAAGACCCGATATCACATTAAAACGCTGAGCTAAGTCAGTAATGGTCGCCAAATTTGATTGCTCAATGGGAGCAGGGTAAGCACTGATACAATGTAATACTACAAGATCATCACAACCATTTTCTCTGGCGGTAAATATCGCATCTTCAATTTCTGATAAGTTTGCCATACCAGTTGAAATAATTATTGGCTTACCTGTCTGCGCGACGCGTTTAATCAAGGGTAAATCAGTAATTTCAAATGATGCTATCTTATAAGCGGGAGCTGCTAATTCTTCCAATAGGTCAACTGCTGTTTCATCAAATGGAGTAGAAAAAATAGTAAGACCTAACTCTTTTGCTTTATCAAAAAGTTGTTTATGCCATTTAAAAGGTGTTTGTGCCCACTTGTATAAGTCGAAAAGCTTATAGCCATCCCATAAACCACCTTGCACTTGAAAATCTTCATTATCACAGTCAATCGTCATGGTTTCTGGGCTGTAGGTCTGTAACTTTATCGCATCAACACCACACTGAGCAGCCGCTTCAATTGTTTTCATTGCTTTATCTATTGAACCGTTATGGTTTGCTGAGAGCTCGGCAATGATATATGGCTTATAAGCAGGACCAATTTTTTTGCCATCAATTTCTATATAGTTTTCTTTCATGATGATGATTCATCTCTTACTGTTATTTTAACTTGGGCGACTAACTCTGTTTCACTATTAAGTCTTGCTTGATTAAATTCAAATTTAAAATTGCCATAATCTATGAAAGCTTTTGGGTAACTCTCTGCATCTAACATTCGAATAGTATTATAAAGTTTTAGTAATTCAGTATGTTGTGGTAATTTACTATCCGCTGGCTTTCTACGTTGAAACTCAACTACAGTACCTACTTGTGGGCTTGGAATTGGCTGTAAGTCAATTATTGATGACATCATGGAAAAAGACAACTTGGCACAATCGTGAAATATATCATTGGCACTACCGTTTAACGATAAAGGGACTTTCATGTATACCGGTCCTGTATCGAGTGATTTTTCCATTTTCAATGCACTTAATTTTGTTTCTTGATGACCTCTTGAAATAAGGTTCTGTAATGGACTTCCACCACGACCGTAAGGAACGTCGGTCATGTGAAAGCAAATACATTCAAACTCGTTTAGAATCTCCTCTGGTACTAACCAGCTCCAATGAGGAAAGAAAATATAACGAGGTGAAATTTCTCGTAAATTTGCTAATGTGAGTTCGCTATTCTCGGTGATTAGAGACCAATTACCTGCAAAATTTGGCGTACGTTGCTTAAATTGTTCTATATTCCAAGCTTTGATGGTTGCAACTAGATAATTACTCATCACGGTAAACCTTTATTTTATACCGGACACCCAAATGATTAAAAAAAGCAGGGTAGAGGTGATTGTCTACTACGCGCAATAAATCAAATTGTGCGGCTATAGTTTTATTAATATCAAGTTCACTGTCTTTGGGGATTCTTCTAGGGTAATTCGTTGATTTTCCTAATTGAACTTGTGGCTTTAGTTCATGAAAATTCGTAATAAACTTTATTGCCAACTGGATACTTATTTCACCTTGTATAATTCGCCATTGATGTGAAAGTTCATCACCGACTAGTTCAATATATTCTTTAAGCCAAATATCGCCACTGTCAACGCTTTCATTCGCTTCGATCAAACATACTGGGATAACTTTTTTACCTTCGAGTATTTGCCATGCTATGGGAGCGAAACCTTTTCCTTGGGGCAAGTTACTTTCATGGATAACCATATTATATTGATTATAAAGTAAAATGTTTTTAGGGACTATCTTTGTACAGCCTAGAAGAAAACAAACGTCACCTTTAGGAATATCATTAGCGCTACGTACTAGTACGCAATGGTAGTTGAGTTTTACTAAGGTTTGCAGTAATTGCTCGGCGTAAGGCAAAATCCAAGAGTTGTTATCAACTAAAATAGTAATTCTTCTAAACATTAGTAAATACCTCGTTGACCACTTTTTCTACGCCTAGACCATCACAACAGGATAAACATTGTTGAACCATAAAATTATATTTATTTTTATCTTTAAGTAAGTCATTGATAGCGTTTGCTAACATATCAGGCGTAATATTTTTATGCCAGCCTAAATTAATAATAGCTTGCTCGGTTGCTAAGTTTTCAGCAATTGTTAATTGGTTCTCTGCGCTAACTAATGTGATACAAGGCAAACCAAGACAACACCTTTCCCAAGCTGTTGAACCACTTGCTCCAATGGCAATACTTGCGTTTAGCATTAACCGGGCAATATTTTGGCAATCAATAACTAAGAAAAGCCACGAATGCAGTCCAATTTCGGTTTTAATATCGTTTACAAACTTTGCCTTACTGGAAATGATGATAGTTGCGGATAATTCACTAATATTTCGTTTTAATTTTATTAATGCTTGGATTGTTAATAGTGTTAGATTATCTGGATCGCCACTACCCATACTCACTAAAATATTTGCGGGTGTTTTTTCATTGTCGGTTTTATGTTTTTGTTCGGCTTCTGCTCGGGCAAGTGAAAACTCATTGCGTAACAACATAAAATCTTTACCGAGTAATAGCTGACATTGTTCAGGGACATAAGTTAAATAATCCTGTCTCTGACGATTCAATGTCTGATCTAATAATATATCACAATCGTATTTTCTATTAGCTAAATCGTCAATTACCATAAGTTTCCGACAATAAGGGCGTAGTTGTTGATGCCAATTTTTATCAATGGCGTAGTGATCGATAATTAAATAGTCTACTTGTGCTATTTTTTGTATTTTCGATATACATTCATTAGCGTCTTCTTGTTGTGAGTAGCCTAACCATGAATTTGTATTGTGTTGTTTTATTGCTGACTTTGGTGAAGATAATGAAAACACTTGATAGCCAAAGCTTGATATTAAGTCAATTAAATTCCCTGTATGTTGACGAGTTAAAAAGGTGACTTTAGCCCCGTCACTTGCTAATTGATGCGCTAATGTCAGGCTCCTCATTATATGCCCAGACCCTATAACTGTAGAGGCGTCAGCTCTAAAAACTATATTCAACATTATCTAACCTTAAAGACAGGCTCTAACAACTCGCCCCGAAATAAAGTTGAAAAATTTTCTTCTTTGATTGTCTTTATTAATAGTGCCAAAACTTGATCATAGGCATTTAATAATGCATCGATATCTTTTTCTTTATGTGCATAACTTAGGTTGTGACCGCCGCCGAGTATAAAACCAAGTTGACTCATTTCTTGTAAGAATAATGATTTTAATTCTATTGCGGAATATTTTCCACGTGCATACATAACTAAAAATGACCATGCTGGGTGTCCTGCTAAAGATATCCATTCTTGAGCATGATATTTGTTAATCAATTGCTCAAGCCCTTTTAAAAGTTTATCTCCCATTTTGTGGATATGTCCAAGCACATCATCATTACGCATTTTGGTTAAGGTTGCTTTTGTTGCCGCTAAAGATAAAGTTTCTCCGGCAAAAGTACCAGAAAAGAAAATATCTTCCATCAATAGCATTATATCTTTACGCCCGACAACGGCGGATATGGGATAACCATTTGCCATCCCTTTACCAAAAGTAGCTAAATCAGGGGTTACATCAAAGACTTGTTGAGCCCCTCCTAAGCTGTAACGGAACCCTGTGATAGTTTCATCAAAAATCAATACAACACTATGTTGCTGACAGAGTGCTTTCACTTGTTTTAAAAAGTCACTTACAGGATAGGTTGTGTTCATAGGTTCCATTATCACTGCTGCCATGGCTCCCTTTTGCTCAAGTAGTATCTGCTCCAAGGAGTTGATATCGTTATAGGTAAATGTATGTGTTAACGATTTAACGGGTTTTGGGACGCCTAAGTCGCGGGTGGTTGAACCTATATACCAATCTTGCCAACCGTGATAACCGCATACTGCAACATGTTCTTTACCCGTATAAGCCCTAGCCAAGCGAATTGCGGCTGAAGTGGCATCACTGCCGTTCTTGCCAAAACGCACCATCTCAGCACAGGGAATAAGTTCGACTAATAACTCTGCAACCTCCATCTCAAGTTGATGAGGTAATGAAAAAGTTACGCCAGACTTAAGTTGTTCAATAACCGCGTTATCAACATCATCGTCACAATACCCTAGTGAAATAGATAATAAACCGCTAACAAAATCGGTATATTGATTATCATCAGCATCCCAAACTTGGCACCCCTTTCCACGTTTTATGAAGAGTGGTGACACATTTTTAGGATAAGTAATTCGACTTTTACTAAACGTTTGAGAGCCTAAGGGAATGGTTTGTTCTGCCCGCTGTAACCATTGATTTGAATTATCGTAACATTTACTCATAACCTAACTCCTTATCCTGCGCTTGAGATTTAAGTAAACCTTCATTGCGAATATATTTTTGATTAATTGTTTGCAAGTGAGGCTGCTCAATTAAGAGAGAAATAATATCACTGTAGTTAAAGAAAGGTTTTTTTTGATATAGCGCTTGATAAACTTTAGTGACAAAATCAAAATCTTCAGGCTCGTCTACTGTCCAGCGCAAATGAGATAAATCTTTTGTATGGGTAAAATTTTGACAATTATATAAGTCAGGGTTGTTACGAATATAAAGCGTGACATGCTCTCTTTCAGAAGGTTTGTTCGCACCTAGCCAAGCTTTTTCTAGTGCAGAAAATTTGAAAATTTCTACATCTAAACCGTCTGGAAATGTTGCTGGCTGTATATTTGAAGTGTAATCAAAATTACTTGTGGTGTGCATGTTAACGACTTGTTCAACAATATCTATATCGATGAGTGGGCAATCACCTGTTATTCGTACAATATGTTGAGCCTGATGATTTTTACTTGCTTGATAATACCTATCCAACACATCATCAAGAGAGCCTCTGTAGCAGTTAACAGCTAATTTTTGACACAATTGTTCAATTACATCATCACTTGCTTGGCTACTTGTTGCGATAATTAACTTATCAACGCTTTTTACTTGCTGTAACCGCTCAACTTGCTGAGCGAGCATTGCCTTCCCTAAAATAGGCTTTAAAACTTTTCCGGGTAACCGAGTGGAGTTAAATCGAGCTTGTAAAATAGCTAATACTTGCATTGCTATTCCTTGGTTGGCCATTGAGATGGATTAGTGAGTGTTGTACATGATGATGAAAAAGTTGAAAAATCTAATGGTCTAACTTTATGATATGCATTCACTATTTGTGATAGCTCGTTTAGGGAGTTAACCCCAACAACAAACTTATCCACAAAGGATATAGATTTTGCAAAAGAAAGGCAGGCCTCTAGTTTTGTTAGTTTGTTATCTTGACAAAATGACGATAGTTGTTGGAAGTACTTTTTGTATGGTTCGAAAAAGGGAGGGATCTCGCTTATATTCATGAGTAACAATCCTTGTAAAAAAAGTGACCTTGCATGTACTTCAATTTTGTTTTCTTTAATTTTTTTAATTAACTCAGTTTGATTGAATTGCTGATCAAAAATATTTAAAGGTATTTGTACAATATCTATTTTGAAGTTATCTAAAATATTATTTAGTTGTTTAGTTGTATAAACAGAAACTCCAATTTTTTGACACAGCCCATTTTCCTTTAATTGCAGTAATTGTTGAAATGTTTTTTTTGCGTTATCTGATGATAACTCATTTGCATCGTGCAGCATGACTGCGTATATAGAATTTATTTGTAACCGTTTAAGTGAGCTATTTAATTGAGTTTGCAAATCATTGAGCTCAACTGGGTTATCAATATCGTTACTATGTTGAGAAGAGGTTATCTTTGTGATGATATTAAAGTCATTCCTAAAGTGTTGACCAATATCGCCAATTAATCTTTCACTGTCTCCATAGGCCGTCGCTGTATCTAAGGTCTTGATATTATTCTTTTTTGCGAGGTTTATAATGTCAAATGCTGCATGTTTATCGACTTTTCCATTATTGTTTGATATCCCATAATCAAGGCCAAACTGAACAGTTCCTAATGCTAATTTCATAGCAATTCCAGTAAAGTCTCTATTATATAGTTTTGTTCTATTTCTTTGAGTAAAGGGAATAAAGGTAATGAGATTACTCGCTGATAATACTGCTCTGCATTGGGGAAATCACCTAACTTAAAACCGAGTTGTTGATAATAAGGTTGTAGGTGAACAGGAATATAGTGCACATGAGCGTATATGCCTTGCTCTCTAAGGCTAATAATAGTTTGCTTATGTTTTTGTGTGTCTGCTTCTGGTAGTAAAATTAAATATAAATGATAAGCTGAAAGCAAGTTGTTTTCTGGCGTTAGCGAGATTATTGTTGCGTTGGTAAAAGCAGAGTCGTATCTTTTAGCTAATTGATTTCGCTTGCTAATAAATTCATCAATACGTGATAGTTGTGACAAGCCTAAAGCAGCTTGTAGTTCGGTCATACGATAATTGAAACCGAGTTCTACTTGCTGATAGTACCAAGGACCATGGTTTGCTTCGGTCATTTTCTGATGATCAGCGGTGATACCATGACTACGAAAAAGCCTCATTTTTTCAGCTAAAACATCATCATCCGTTAATGCCATACCACCTTCTGCGCTGGTAATTATTTTGACTGGATGAAAGCTAAACACAGTGATGTCACTGTATCGACATTGCCCGACAGGATCACCTTGATATTGTCCACCAACAGCATGTGAGGCGTCCTCAATAAGTGAAAATTTATATTCTTCAGCTAACAGGGCAATGGCTTGCATATTACAAGATTGACCTGCTAAATGTACGGGAATGACCACTTTCGGTAAGCAGTTATGTTGTTTAGCCCACTTCAGTTTTTTTTCTAAAGCGGTAACTGACATGTTACCAGAGTGTAATTCTATATCAACGAAATCAATACTTGCGCCACAGTAAAGAGCGCTATTTGCAGTGGCTACAAAAGTTATTGGGCTCGTCCATACAATATCACCTTTACCAACACCCAGTGCTAGGTTAGCAATGTGTAAAGCGGAGGTGGCGCTATTTACCGCGATACCATGAGTTACTCGGCACAGTTTTGCTAATGCTTGTTCAAACAAAGGCACTTTCGGTCCTTGGGTTAACCAATCTGATTTCAAGACATTAATAACAGAATCAACATCTTCTTGATTGATATCTTGTTTTCCGTACGGGATCATATATTACTTATAACTCTGCTAAATCATTAAAACTTAATAACTCTTGTTGAGTTAAGAAGTAAGGATTGTTTTTTGAATTATACTCATAGCCATGCTCTACTTGATGCCCCTTTTCGTTTAAGGCATTAATAGTGAAATCATTACTTCGGCTTCCAAAAATTATGCTAGGGGCTATGACGAAGTGATCATCGTATTCGTAGGTGTGGTAAGAGTCATCAGCAGGGCACATTATCTCATGCAACTTTTCACCAGGGCGGATACCAATAATTTTGATCGGTAAATCTGGTGCCATTGCTTTAGCCAAATCCATAATTCTCATTGATGGGATTTTAGGTACGAAAATCTCCCCTCCTAACATACGATCAAAGTTTTTAAGAACAAAATCTACGCCGTCTTGTAGCGTTATCCAAAAGCGAGTCATCTCCTCATGAGTAACGGGGATTTCTTGGGATCCTTCTTTTATTAATTTCTCAAAGAAGGGAACAACCGAACCACGAGAGCCAACAACGTTGCCATAACGAACCACAGAAAAGGTTGTTTTATGTCCACCAGAAATATTGTTGGCTGCAACAAATAATTTATCGGATACTAATTTAGTTGCACCATATAAATTAACAGGGTTGGCTGCTTTATCGGTTGAAAGTGCAATGATTTTTTCAACGTTATTTGCAAGTGCGGCAGAAATAACGTTTTCAGCTCCCTTAATATTTGTTTTTATACACTCCATGGGATTGTATTCTGCTGCTGGTACTTGTTTTAGTGCCGCTGCATGGATAACAAAATCAACACCATTCATCGCTTGTGTTAATCTTTCTTTATCCCGAACATCACCTATGAAATAACGCATACAAGGTTGATTAAAATCTTGCTGCATTTCAAATTGTTTAAGTTCGTCTCTTGAATAAATAATTATTTTTTTTGGAGAATATTTTTCTAATAATGTTTTAGTATATTTTTTTCCGAAAGAGCCTGTGCCCCCAGTGATTAATATATTTTTATTATTAAACATTCGATACCTCTTTTAGAAATATAATTTCATTCTACAATGTAAGTTTATAGCGACAAATAACAAAAAAATGACACTATTACTGAATTTAATCACAATGATTGTTAGTTTGTTGCTTCATATTACCTTTACAAGCTTATATTGTGCCACTTTTTAATTAACCTAATATGAATAAATTAACTTTATTACTAAAGAAAAAATTGTTTTGGTCGATATTTATCCAATAGTTACATTTTTAGCGCAGAACTTTTAAGGATTGCTTTATGGCGATGCGAGTCAATACAAACATTAATGCAATTTTTGCTCAGCGTATGTCAAATACATCGCAATTACAGCAAAATGAAGCAATGACACGCCTTTCTTCTGGCTTGAGAATTAATTCAGCTAAAGATGATGCTGCAGGTTTGGCAATTAGTGATGGTTTTACTTCAAAAATCAGAGGTATGACTCAAGCTATTCGTAATACTAATGATGGCATTTCTGCACTGCAAACCGCTGACGGTTCATTAGGTTCAATTGTTACCAATTTACAACGCATACGAGAACTATCGGTTCAAGCATCAAATGGTACTTTATCAGTGTCAAATAGAAGTGCATTGCAACAAGAAGCTGCACAGTTGATGAAAGAAGTCGATAGTGTAGCAGACAAAACGGAATTTAATGGCGTTAAGTTATTTGAGAGAAATGAATTACCGGAACACGTTGATGAAACTAAGCAATTCGTGGTTGATCAATTGTTTAATAATTGGTTTGCTGAATCAGAAAAAATGATCACTGAAAGTTTTGGTTTAACGGTTACTGATAAACAAGAAATGGCTCTAGTATTTGATGATGATCCAAATGCTGAGTTTGCTGCAACAGTAAGTTACTCAACTTCAAATGATGATACATTAAGTCGAGCCCAACAACAAACCTTGACCATATATACTAAATCTTTTCCGATAGGGAAGGCGCCTGATGGCGGCTATGCTCCGCAATTTAGTGATCGAATTATTGCCCATGAAATGGTTCATGCGGTAATGGGGCGAACTACGGATATGGATAAATTACCAAGTTGGTTCAAAGAAGGTGCAGCAGAGTTAATTCAAGGGGCTGATGAGAATGTATATAATAGTTTAGTTGCTGAGAATGATGCGGCGGCGGCTGTGGCGATAGCTGCTGATCCAACATTATTTGATAAAACCGATGGTTTTACAGCTGCTGATGTGACTAGTTATGCTGCCGATAGCACATTTTTTGGGACTTGGGATAGCTCATCAAAACATTATGCTCAAGGATATACGGCAGTAAGAATGTTACATGATGACATTAAAGCCAATGGCGGTGAGGGTATTAAAGATGTGATGGCTTTTTTAAGTAATGAGGATAATCTAGGAAACCCTTTGATTACCGCCAATGTATCTCTGCTTGATGAAGCAATTAAAGATTTACAAACTAAGGGTTTAACCTCATTTACCGATCAAGCAGATTTTGAAGCAAAATTTAGTGGTGGGGACGGTGCAACTTTTATCACCAATAATTTTAATTTTGGTAATGAAGATACTGGTGCTATCGGCGGATTAGATCTTGATGGTGGTGAAGTAAAAACAGCGGAGTCAGTTGTAGATAATTCTGAAACATTTTTAACGCTTGACCCTATGGAAGGGTTTACAGTTAAAGTACCGACAGCACATGTTGTAAATCCGTTATTAACTAATACTTATAACCTACAAGTTGGCTCTGAAAAGGGGCATAATTTACAAATGGCATTTTCACGGGTAGATTCTGAAGCCCTTGGCTTAAATTTACTGAATATTGAAACAGAGCCTGAAAATGCAATAGCGCTTATTGATAGAGCGCTTGGTTATATTTCAGAACAACGGTCTGCTTTTGGTGCCTCAATGAATCGCTTACAGTCGACCATTTCAATTTCTGAAACTTCTATTGAGCATATGTCCGTAAGTCGGTCGAGAATTTATGATGCAGATTTTGCATTAGAAACTTCTAAGCTCAGCAAAACCCAAATTTTACAACAAGCATCAACAGCTATGATTTCTCAAGCTAATGCTAGTGCTAGTAATGTCTTATCGCTATTAGGCTAGCTCTAGGTTAGATAAAATCATTTGAATAAAGGGTAAAATAGCTTAACTATTTATTATGAGTAAGTAGATAACTCAGGATCCACTTTTAAAAAGATTATATGTAGGTTGGACTTCAGTCCGACCGAAAGGTAATAAATTCCGCCTACACAGTGACAGGTTATTTATTACCTTTATATGCATCAGCGGCATTTTTGTTTTTCTTAATTTTTAATATTTCATCTTTAACTTCATCAAGCTGTTCTTGGGCTTTTTCTGCTAATTTACTCAGAGTATATGCGCATAACTGCAATCGTTTAATATATTGATCAGATGTATCGTCATTAATACTAGGCAGCATGGTTTGAATCTTTTCATCGATTAATGTGATGAATTCAATGGCAGGTTCAACATAATCAGGGTCTTGCATTATAGTATCAACATCAAGAATTTTATCTTCGAGATCTGAAATTTCTTCTTCTGATATTTGCTCAGGCTTAGACATATTTATTCGGCTCCTAGATACCTGCAGCAACTGATTGTTGCGATGAGTTTATTTGTTGCTGCACAGGAATATTATCCCATCCAGATTTAAGATCAATAAAAATTAAACTTATTTCATTTAATGTATCTAAATTACCATCAGAATGAGCTTCAATTAGCTTACGTAGAGAATAATCATATAGTGAAACTAGGTTTGTTGATATATCACCACCTTCTTCCATATTAAGGCTATTAGTAAGCTCACCAATCAACCCTATAACTTTATTGATATGCTTGCCTTTCTCTTCTATCGAACCTCGCTCAATAGCCCCTTTAGCTGCGGCCAAGTTACCTATGATATGCTGATATATAATTGAAATTAGTGTGTGAGGGGATGCTTCTAGAATATTGTTAATGCTATTAGTTTGATATTGCTTTATAGATTTAAGAGTAGCCATGATCTTCCTGTATTAAATAACGCCTGTTATTTAATACATCGGCAGATCTCATTATTAATTTAGAATTTTTAGTTTTTATATTGCTATCTATTTTCTAAAGGTATTGCTTCCCAACCTTCTTTGATATTTGTTATTAAGTTGGTAACTTCATCTAACTTATCGGTATTGTTTTCAATATTTGCTTCAGTTAAGCAGACAATAGCATACTGATATAAGTCAAATAAGTTAATTGATATTTCACCACCTTGCTCCATATCAATACTGTCTTGCAATTCACCCACTAAAGCCATTGCCTTTATTAACGCTCTACTTTTATTTTCAATTTCTTTTCGAGGGATAGCGCCCTTAGCAATTGCTACATTAATCAGAATATGTTTAAAAATAATACTTATTAACGTATGAGGATCAGCATCTACCACACTGTCAGCAAATGAACTTTTATATTTCTTTATTGATGTTCTCATAATTAAATACCCAATATACTTTGTTGTTAGTGCTTCTGTTCTATAACTTAACTTAGCTATATATTTAAATAAAAACACACTTTAATTCAATTTCTTTATATTAAGCAATAATTAGACCGTTTGTAATTTATAGTTAAAACTATTAAATACTCATTATTTTTATTTTGCTGCCGATAATAATAACTGAGGGTATTTAGAACTCTTAATTTTGGAGAACATATGAATCTAAGCAGTGTCGGTGCTGTTCTTACTGCTGAAACACAAAGGCAAACACTTGAAAAAGTGAATGTAAGTTTATTAAAGCAGTCACATGAACAACAGGCAGATATTACCAATCAGCTTTTGCAATCGGTAGCGCCTGTTCAAGCATCTAGCTCAGAGTCTAATCTGGGTCAACACGTAGATATCACGGTTTAATTTAGTTCGCTGAATTTATCGTTGTAGTCAAATAGCCCGTTTAGGGCTATTTTTTTGAGTGATAAAAGCTTGTTTTATAGGTTAGTCAATAAAATGACTTTTAAGTGTCAATTATTTGTTGCCTATTTTAAACTAATTGTTAGAATCATTAGTAGCTTAAAAATAATTAACAGATGCTTATGAACTCTACGCTTCATCTTCAAGGTCACAAACAAATTCTTATTATTGATAATAATGTGAGTAGAGCTCACCAAATGGCAACGGTATTGTCTTTTGTTGGTGAACATTTTGTTCAATGCACTCAAGAACAAGCAGCAGTAACCTTTAAAGAAAGTGAACATTTGCTAACTGTTATACTTTCTGGAGAGTTATCTCCTGCAACTGCCTTACTTGTTAAAAGTAACCCGAAAATACCCTTTTTACTTCATGATGTAGTAGATGTTAATGCCTTAAATGGCTGTGTGAATGTTATTGCGAGTTTAAGCACGCCATTGAACTATGCACAATTAACAGAACTAATTCATCATTGTCATCAATATCACAATAAATTACCTCGAACAGGAAATAAACTTGGTTCTAGTGCTTTATTTCGTTCATTAGTAGGCACTAGTAAATTAATGACTGAAGTTCGTTTTTTAATCGAACAAGTTGCAAAGAATCCTGCGAGTGTGCTGGTGCTTGGCGAATCAGGCACAGGTAAAGAAGTGGTTGCTCGAAATATACATAATTTATCTGATCGTGCTAAAAGTTCTTTTGTACCGATAAACTGTGGAGCAATTCCTGCTGAGTTATTAGAAAGTGAACTATTTGGCCATGAAAAAGGCGCATTTACTGGTGCTATTTCTACTCGCAAAGGGCGTTTTGAACTGGCTGAAGGCGGAACTTTATTTTTAGATGAGATTGGTGACATGCCACAGCCAATGCAAGTTAAATTATTACGTGTCTTGCAAGAGCGTACATTCGAACGTGTGGGTGGCAGTAAAAGCTTGAAAGCCGATGTTCGTATTATTGCGGCGACTCATCAAAACTTAGAAGATATGATCAAAACAGGTGAATTTCGAGAAGATTTATATTATCGCTTAAATGTTTTTCCTATTGAAACGCCTGCATTGCGAGAACGAAAAGAAGATATCCCATTATTATTGAAAGAGTTATTAACCCGGTTTGAACATGAGCAAGATAGAACTGTTCGCTTTACTGAGAAAGCGATAGAGTCACTAATGGAGCATTCATGGGATGGTAACGTTCGTGAACTATCTAACCTAATTGAACGCATGTTAATTATGTATGGCGATCAAATCGTCGATGTAGCGGAGCTACCGCATAAATATCAACATATTGATGCGGAAGAATATACGCCTGAATATCCAGAAGAATTACAAGAACAAGATGCCATCAATGAGTTGTTTTCGGGCTTTGATTATGATGATGAAAATCTAGATGAAAAAGAAAATGATGATTTATCCATAGAAAGTAACGACACTACTTCAAATGCGAGTATATTGCCCAGTGAAGGTTTAAACTTGAAAGAGCATTTAGCTGAATTAGAAATATCACTTATTTCTCAATCATTAACTAAACATGGATATGTAGTTGCGCGAGCTGCAGAAACTTTAGGTATGCGCAGAACGACGTTAGTTGAGAAAATGCGAAAGTATGATTTACAAAAGCCAGCATAATAACAATAAAAAGTGTCGAGCTAGAAAAGTTACGATAAGCGAAGTAATAATCAAAAAAGTGTCGAGCAAAAGAAGTTACGATAAGCGAAGTAATAATCAAAAAAGTGTCGAGCTATGAAAGTTACTAGTAGATAATCCCTCACTCTGTCAGTATCTTATTTTCGAAACTCGAAACTCGAAACTCGAAACTCGTCACAAGAAGTTCACATCGTAAAGCCAATAGTTTGACAGTATATATGTATGATAATTCTTTGTAAGTAACTAAAAACTAACGATAAAAACTATGGCATGCAAAATGCTTTAATCAACCTGATATAAATTTTATTTGGATGTTGGTTTTATGGCACTTGCACAGCACTTTATTGCTAATAATGGTTTTAACCCTGTAAATATACCTTTGGCTACCAATGCGTTGGCAGAAGAAGCATTGTTAGAAAAAGAAGCTTTTCCTGGTGAATTAGCGTCATTGCGCGCTCAATTACCTCAAAAAAAAGTACCTCAACACCATGTAATGCAACATAAGCTGTCTCAAGTAGAAGTAAATTTGCAGCAACAAAAACCTCAATATTCAAAACACTCACAAATGGCTGATCAGCTTATTGAAATGATGCCAACAGGTCTAGTTATGCTAGATGGTAACGGGGTCGTAGTTAAAATCAATAAAGTTGCTAGAGGTTTACTTGATGAACCTATTTTAGGGCAACCTTGGTTTAATGTTATAGCCCGTTCATTTAAACCCAGAGCAGATGATTGGCATGAAGTCTCACTTAAAGATGGTCGGCGTGTAAAATTAGAAATTGCCAGTTTAGGCGAACAACCTGGCCAGTTGATCATGATCACTGACTTAACTGAAACTCGATTGCTACAAGACAAAGTCGGCCAAATGCAACGACTTTCCTCATTAGGTCGTATGGTTTCAACTTTAGCTCACCAAATCCGCACACCACTTTCAGCAGCGATGTTATATAGTGCTAATTTATCAAATAGAAAATTATCAGATACTGCTCGTGGTACTTTCCAAGAAAAACTGAGTTCACGCTTAAGAGATTTAGAGCAGCAAGTAAATGACATGCTTTTATTTTCTAAAAGTGGCAACGAGCAAGTTGTTAAGTCGTTGTCAGTTAATGAGCTAATTAACGACTCTGTACAATCAATGGATGCATTAATTACCAAAGCAAATGCGCAAGTAAATATACAATCATCTGGCGATGATAATACTATTTTAGCCAATAAAAATGCTTTAACAGGAGCAATTCAAAACTTGCTACATAATGCCTTACAAGCTACTGATTCAGTAGAAGTTGAACAGGCTATTATTAATATTCAGGTTTATAACAAAAATGATGCTGTTTATATTAGTGTCAAAGATAATGGCTCCGGTATTAAGAGTAAGAATATTGACAAAATTTTTGAACCATTTTACACCTCAAGCAGCAAAGGAACAGGACTTGGTCTTGCTGTTGTAAAATCAGTTGTTGAAGCTCATCAAGGCGAAGTGAACTATTTAAGTCAACCAGGAGAGGGAGCACATTTTTGTCTGAAATTACCTCTGTTGGAACAAGTTGATTTAAAGCAACCGAAAGTAGCCCATAAAGCAAACGAACAGGAGAATACACATGAGTCATCATAAAATACTTGTTGTTGAAGATGATGCCGGCTTACGAGAGGCATTAATTGATACGCTATCTTTGGCACATTATCAATGTGTTGAAGCAGACTCCGCTGAAAGTGCTTTATTGTTATTGAAAAATCACAGTGTTGATATTGTCGTTAGTGATGTACAAATGGGTGGAATGTCAGGTCTGTCTTTGTTAAAAAACATTAAAAACCATTATCCCAATTTACCTGTATTGTTGATGACCGCATACGGTACTATTGATGATGCTGTACAAGCAATGACAGATGGTGCTTGTAACTATATTGCCAAACCCTTTGCGCCTGAAGTGCTGTTGAATATGGTTAGTCAATATATTCCACTTTCAGAAGTGAATAATAGTGCGCCAATAGTTGCTGATAAAAACAGCGTAGAATTACTTAGTTTAGCGCGTAAAGTAGCAACAACTGAAGCTTCTGTCATGGTGCTAGGGCCTAGTGGCTCAGGTAAAGAAGTTCTAGCGCAATATGTTCATAATAACTCTCCGAGAGCAAATCAGCCATTTATAGCGATTAACTGTGCGGCTATCCCTGAAAATATGCTTGAAGCAACTTTATTTGGCTATGAAAAAGGCGCATTTACTGGCGCAATTCAAGCTTGTCCAGGAAAGTTTGAACAAGCTCAAAAAGGTACGATTCTTCTTGACGAAATAACAGAGATGGATTTGGGGTTACAAGCTAAAATTCTACGCGTATTACAAGAACGAGAAGTAGAGCGCTTAGGTGGTAGAAAAACCATAAAATTAGATGTACGAGTGATTGCAACGAGCAACCGTAATCTTAAAGAAGCAGTGAGCAAAGGTGATTTTAGAGAAGACTTATATTATCGCTTGAATGTATTTCCGCTGACTTGGTTACCTTTAGCCCAACGACCAGAAGATATTCTGCCATTGGCACAACATTTAGTGGCTTGTTATTGTCAAAAAAATGGCGAGAAAAATGCTGAGTTTAATCCTGCAGCTCGCAGCAAATTAAATGCTTACAATTGGCCGGGTAATGTACGCGAACTGGATAATGTAATACAGAGAGCATTAATACTGCGCACCAACCAAGTTATCGATGCAAGTGATTTGATGATTGAAAATTTTGACACCGCCAATGTCAATGAAGCAGAAAAAATAATGGCACCTGATGATAAATTAGGAAGCGAATTAAAATTGCAAGAACATCAGATAATACTAGATACCTTACAAGCTTGTCATGGCAGTAGAAAAGCCGTAGCAGAACGTTTAGGTATCAGCCCTCGAACCCTGCGTTATAAAATTGCAAGAATGCGAGATTCAGGGATTCAAATTCCAGCGTAAAAAATAAGTGACGAGTTTATAGTTTCGAGTTGCGAACCCAGCAGCTCGAAACCTCTCTCGCCAGCCTCTTTTTTGATTATTTCTTCGTAACTTGAAACTTCTCTTGCCCGCCACTTTTTTTGATTATTCTTCGTAACTCGAAACTTCTCTTGTCCGCCACTTTTTTTGATTATTTCTTCGCAACTAGTTACTTCTCTTGCCCGCCACTTTTTTTGATTATTCTTCGTAACTTGAAACTCCTCTTGCCCGCCACTTTTTTTGATTATTTCTTCGCAACTAGTTACTTCTCTTCCTCGTAATTTCTCTTGGTTGGCACCATGCTTGCACTATCACTAGATATTGATAATTTTTATTGCTTTTCAGCAAAAAATTGACACAAGTGAGACTACCATGGACATCAAAACAAATTCTTTATTTGCACAAATGCAGAATATGTCATTACAAGCTACAGGTAACAAATTACCTGCTGTTGGTGGTGATATGCAGGGTATGTCGGGTGTTAACTCTATAGGTAACATCAACCCATCAAGTAATAAGTTTGGTGACTTATTAACTGATGCGTTAAAAACCGTGAATGAGTTACAGCAAGAAACAGGCGCTAAAAAAATGGCTTTTGAAATGGGCGATCGCAGCGTTACTTTAGGTGATGTGATGGTTGCATCATCAAAATCTGGTGTCGCGTTAGACGCCGCAGTACAAGTTCGTAATAAATTTGTTGAGGCATACAAAGAAATAATGAGCATGCCGGTATAAATAGTTATGAGTAGTGAGTTTCGAATAAAAGAAGTTTCCGAATAAAATTAAAAATTAGAAGTAGTAAGCGGAGAAGTTAAGTGGCAGATACAAATTCAATGGTAGCAACTGATGGTGGTAGCTCAATGATTGCCAATGATTCTGGTGATGATCATGCTATGGAAGAAAAAAAATCAGGTTTTGCGGCTAGTTTAGGCAATGCTGATATGCTTCGTCAAATTACTTTAGTAGTCGCATTATCTATCTGTTTGGCCATTGCTGTGTTCGTTATTATTCTTGCTAATGAGCCTGAGTACCGCATTTTATCTAAGCAACCAATCGAACAACTTATTAAAACAATGGATTTTCTTGATGCGAATCAAGTGGATTACCGTCAAGAGAACAACACACTTTCTGTTCCCGTAGAAGAATATCAAAATATAAAGCTTTTGCTAGCTCGTGAAGGTCTAACAAAAGATCCTTCACAAGGTGAAGATATTATAATGAAAGATATGGGTTTTGGTGTTAGTCAACGTATGGAACGTGAACGCTTAAAATATGGTAGAGAACAACGTTTAGCAAATACGATAGAACAATTACAAAGTATTTCTCGTGCTAAGGTTTTACTTGCTATTCCAAGAGAAAATATTTTTGCACGTCGCGAAAAAAATCCTTCTGCAACAGTAGTGCTTACCATGCAACGGGGAAGAATATTATCAGATGAGGAAGTCGATGCTGTAGTTGATATTATTGCTTCTGCAGTGCAGGGGTTAAGTCCAAACAGAGTTACAGTGACTGATCAAAACGGACGATTGTTAAATTCAGGTAGTCAAAATTCAATTTCTGCTCGATCACGAAATGAACTTGATGTTGAGCAAAAGCGTGAACAAGAATATTTGAATAAAATTGATAATATTCTTATTCCTGTGGTTGGTTTGGGGAATTACACTGCGCAAGTTGATGTCACAATGGATTTTACTAATGTAGAAGAAACTTCTCGTCGCTACAATTCAGATTTACCTGCGCTTCGTAGTGAAATGAAAGTTGAAGATAGTACTATTGGAGGTGCTTTAGGTGGTATTCCTGGCGCATTAACCAATCAGCCGCCACTTGAATCTAACATACCTGAAGATGCATTAGGTCAACAGAAAAAAGCAATACCCAGCAGAAAACATAGTGAATCAACCAAGAATTATGAACTTGATGAAGCGATTAGTCATACTAAACAACAAGCAGGTGTTATCCGTAGAATCAGTGTTTCCGTTGCACTTGACTATATAAATGGTGCAGTATCCTCCCCCCCTGTTAGTCCTGATGCTGATGAAGATATTCAAACAGTAGCAACAGCAAAAGAGCCAAGAAGTGTTGCTGAAATTGCCTCAATTCGTCGATTACTCCAAGGTAGTATTGGTTTTGATTTACAGCGAGGTGATGTACTAGAAGTTGTTACAATTCCATTTAATCGTTCAGATTTTGGTCCAGTAGCGGAAGTACCAATGTGGGAACTGCCTTGGTTTTTGAAATTGCTAAAACTGGTAATGGCAGCATTAGTCATTATAGTCTTAATCATGGCAGTGGTTCGCCCAATGTTGAAACGCTTAATTTATCCTGATAGAACACCAGAAGATTATGGAGACAAGTCTCTTGATGGTCATATTGATCTTGGCGATGAAACTATGGACATGCTGACTTCAGAGTTTGATGCAGGCAACGTTGGTTTTGCAGCAGATGGTAGTTTACAATTACCTGATCTTCATCGTGATGAAGATGTATTAAAAGCGGTTCGAGCTTTAGTTGCAAATGAGCCTGAATTATCGTCGCAAGTAGTTAAAAGTTGGTTGAACGAAGATGAGTGATGAAACACAAGTAGGCGGAGAACTTGCCGCAGAGCCAGCAGGTTTTGATGTAAATAAACTAGATGGTGCCGAAAAGGCAGGCATACTATTGTTGAGTTTATCTGAAGAAGATGCAGCTCAAATATTAAAGCATCTAGAACCGAAACAAGTACAGCAAGTAGGTACTGTTATGGCTGCAATGGAAGACTTTACTCAAGAAAAGATCACTGCTGTTCATAAGCAGTTTATTCATGAGATTCAAAACTTCTCAACGATTGGTTTCCAAAGTGAAGACTTTGTTCGTAAAGCATTGACTGCCGCATTAGGTGAAGATAAAGCCGGCAACTTAATTGATCAAATTGTGATGGGTGGGGCATCAAAAGGTTTAGATTCTTTAAAGTGGATGGATTCTAAACAAGTCGCTAATATTATCCGAAATGAGCATCCTCAAATTCAAACCATTGTACTTTCGTATTTAGAGGCAGACCAATCGGCTGATATTATGAGTCAGTTTACTGAAAAAACACGTTTAGATTTAATGATGCGCATTGCTAATCTGGAAGAAGTACAACCAGCAGCACTACAAGAATTAAATGAAATCATGGAGAAACAGTTTGCAGGTCAAGCCGGTGCTCAAGCCGCTAAGATGGGCGGTTTGAAAGCTGCTGCGGATATCATGAACTACTTGGATACAAATATTGAAGGCATATTGATGGACTCTATGCGTGAAAATGATGAAGAAATGAGTCAACAAATCCAAGACTTAATGTTTGTCTTTGAAAACTTAGCCGATGTCGATGATCGCGGTATGCAAGCAATTCTACGAGAAGTAGAACAAGACGCGCTAATGAAAGCAATTAAAGGTGCAGATGAAGCGCTTAAAGAGAAGTTCCTTGGTAATATGTCTAAACGTGCAGCAGAAATGTTGGCGGATGATCTTGAAGCTATGGGCCCAGTACGTATTAGTGAAGTAGAAATGGCGCAAAAAGAAATTCTTGCTGTTGCCCGTCGATTATCTGACTCAGGTGAAATTATGCTTGGCGGCGGTGGTGGTGACGAGTTCTTGTAATTAAGTGAAGAGTTCCGAGTTGTGAGATTCGAAAATAAAAAGCTGGCGAGGTAGCACTTCGTCACTCGCTACTCTTATTACTCGTACCTGCATTTGAGAAACAAGTTAAAATCAGCCTAGAGAAGTTAAATGAACAAAACACCAATAAACGTTATAAAAGCAAATCAACCAGAAGAATTAGATGTTTGGTCATTTCCGAATGTGCAGGCAAAACCTAATATCGAAGAAGATAGCCACACTAATGCTTTAGGGAAAAAACGTACTTGGCGTTATGAACCACCAGAAGAAAAAATAGCAGAGCCGGAGCCACTTACAGCACAAGAAATTGAAGAAATAAGACAAGCAGCTCATGATGAAGGTTTTAGCCAAGGTAAAGAAGAAGGATTCGCTAAAGGTTATGAAGAAGGAAAAGCAAAAGGGATAGAAGAAGGAACGGTTCAAGGTATTGAAGAAGGGACTGAGCAAGGTTTAGCTCTAGGCAAAGAAACCATTGACGCTTTAAGTGAAAACTGGAATAACTTAATTGAACAACTTGATAAACCTCTGCAAAGCGTTGAAAAAAATGTAGAAGAACAGTTGCTAAGTTTAGTTGTACAGTTAACAGAAGCTGTTGTTTTACAAGAAGCTAAAACTAACCCTGACATTTTAATGGCGGCCATTAATACGGGGATTAAAGCCTTACCTAGTAATGAAGCTAACACCCAAATATATTTAAATCCAGGTGATATTAAACAAGTTGAAAAACAGTTTGGCGAACAGCACATAAAAGAAAGTGGCTGGAAATTATTGCCAGCACCACAATTAAGCGCTGGCAGTTGTCAAATTGAAAATAGTACATCCAATATTGATTTACAGATGAAGTCTCGTTTAAAGCAAGTGTTGGAATCTTTCTTGCAAGATGCTTTGCATCAATAACTCTTCGACCCTTCGACCCTTCGACAAGCTCAGGGCAAGCGGCTCAGGGCAAGCGGCTCAGGGCAAACGGGAATAGCCGTTCATACTGAGCGAGAGGCACGAACAGTCGAAGTATGACAAGCTCAGGGCAAGCGGCTCAGGACAAACGGGAATAGCCGTTCATACTGAGCGAGAGGTTTCTTCGACAGGCTCAGAACAATCGGAAGTTGTAGTCGAAGTACGACAGGCTCAGGGCAAGCGGGAATAGCCGTACTTACTGAGCGAGAGGTTTCTTCGACAGGCTCAGAACAATCGGAAGCTGCAGTCGAAGTATTTAAGTATAATGAAAAGCAAGGTCTAAAATGGTAGATAGCCTACGTATAAGTGAAAGATTAAAAAACAGCCATCACTTTATTCACCCATTTAAAGAGCCTGTTGCAGGGCGTTTGGTACGTGTTGTTGGCTTAACCCTCGAAGCCGTTGGTGTAAAAGCACATATTGGTAGTCAATGTTTAGTTGAAACTGCACAAGGTGACTTACTCGCAGAAGTAGTTGGTTTTGCGCAAGAAATCACTTACTTAATGCCTGAAGAAAGTTTACGAGGTGTATTGCCCGGAGCAAGGGTTCTGCCAATATCAACTAAGCTACAGTTGCCTTTATCAATGAACTTACTGGGACGAGTGATTAATGGCATAGGTAAACCCCTTGATGGTAAAGGGCCTATTAGTACTGATGAAGACTATAAAATTGACACCAAACCAATAAACCCTCTATCACGAAGGGCAATTACAGATCCATTAGATGTTGGAGTACGCTCAATTAATAGTTTCATCACCGTTGGTAAAGGTCAGCGCATGGGGTTGTTTGCTGGCTCTGGTGTCGGGAAGAGCGTGCTGATGGGTATGATGACACGAGGTACAACAGCTGATGTTATTGTGGTTGGCTTGGTAGGAGAGCGAGGAAGGGAAGTTAAAGAATTTATTGAAGAAATTTTAGGTGATGAAGGACGCGCTCGTTCAGTAGTTGTTGCAGCCCCAGCTGATAACTCTCCATTAATGCGATTAAAAGGTTGTGAAACCGCAGTACAAATTAGTGAGTATTTTCGTGATCAAGGGCTAAATGTTTTATTGCTGTTAGACTCATTAACTCGCTACGCACAAGCACAGCGAGAAATAGCTTTAGCTGTGGGAGAGCCCCCAGCAACGAAAGGATATCCACCGTCAGTTTTTTCAAAATTACCGCAACTAGTTGAGCGTGCAGGTAACGGCGGTGAAGGACAAGGATCAATCACGGCTTTTTATACCGTATTGACTGAGGGGGATGATCTTCAAGATCCTATTGCAGACGCAGCACGTGCCATCTTAGATGGTCATATTGTTTTATCGCGAGAACTAGCTGATGCAGGACACTACCCTGCGGTTGATATAGAAGGTTCTATTTCTCGAGTGATGCCGATGGTAACTGGCAATGACCATCAAAACCTCGCTCGTCAACTTAAACAAATTTATTCACTGTATCAACAAAATAAAGATCTCATTGCGATTGGTGCTTATACCAAGGGTAATGATCCTAGAATTGATCAAGCTATTAATGTACAACCCGTTATTAATTTCTTTTTACAACAGCAAATTCAAGAAGTTATACCCTATGAACAAAGTGTCCAGCAGTTACAAGAAATCATTGCTGCAGCAACGGCCAACAGCCAATAAAGTGATAACCAAAATGTACCAGCATAAATACGCGAGCATAAGAGTATGCTAATAATTTAAGGAAGTATTATTATGACAGCGAATAATAACAAACAACTTGAAACCTTATTAAAGTTTGAACAAAGCAAAGAGGAACAAGCGGCAAATACATTACGTAATGCTGAAAATGACTATCAGCAGAATTTAATTCGCTTGCAAAGTGTTTCGGACTATCGATTAGAATATATGTCTAGATTGAGTCAACGCTCAGTACTTGGCTTAGATAGTGCTACTTACAACCATTATCACGCCTTCATTAGTAAACTTGATTATGCATCAGAACAAGTGAAAATTGCTATGCACCAAGCTAAAGCATTAGTTGAGCAGAGTAAGCAATTATGGATAAAGCAAAGACAGAAAGTTCAAGCAGTTGAAATGCTAACAGATAAACGTAATATTGCGCGAATGAAAATAGAAAATAAAAGAGAACAAAACATGTTTGATGAAATTGCTACTCAGCAGTTTTTACGTCGTAAATCGAGTTATTAATTCCAAAATATTTACCGTTACCTAATAGAAGTAAACGCTCACAAGATTTAATTGGAATGTTTATTGCTAGGTTGTTAGGTATTAGGGAAAATTCTCTTAAATTGTATTCAAATTACTATCGATTTTAGCTATTGGGATTATTATGCAACAACTCAATGTTTTACCAATTAAAGTATCACAAAATGTCGAAACTAAAGACGATACAGCCGCTTTCATTTCTCCCTCTTCAAAGGATGATTTTTCACAACATATTGACTTGCATCTAGCTAAAAATAAGGATATTAGTGATTATGAAAATAAAGATTTTGATGGAAACACCTCTGATCAAACGGATAAACCTGTTACAGAGAACAGAAACCTGAAAACCGATGAACAAACTAAAAATAGTTCAGATACCTCTCAAGTTTCGGCTGATGAAAATAGCTCGGCAAGTGATGCGCAAGAAGTTGCCGCTTCCGGCAAAAAAGATGAAATAGAATCAAGTAAAACAAAAACTGATGAAGAGCATCAAGCAGTTGATGAGTCAGAGTTATTGATGTCTTTTTTAACTAAAGCAGATAAAACTTTAGTTAATGAAGGTTCAGTTGAGGGTCGTTTAGTTGAGGAAACTTCAGTTGAAGGAATAAAACTTAGCGATATGTCCGAAGAACAAAAAGCAAAACATGAAGCACAATTATTATTGAAATCGAGCGATTTAGTTGCTGATTTATCAAGTGTTGCTAAGGCAATAAACTCAAATTCGGATGTTGTATCAGAAAACTTCACTGAACAAGATAAACCTATCACTTCACTGTTAGCATCCTCAAAAGATACCAAAACTAATGCGGAAATTAATCAATTAAATGCAAAGCCTGTAATTGAAGATGATAATTTGAAAGAGAAGGACTTAGACGCTAACAAATTAATGAGCGAAAATGGTGATAAATTAAATAAAGAAAACAGTTTGAGTCAACAGTTAAATACAACTAAATTAAGTGAAAAAGGTTCAGAGGATAGTGCTAGTGAAAATAAGAAGGTTGTAGAGTTGGTTCAAAATAAGAGTGCTCAACAATCAGTTAAAAGTGATATAGAAGGTAAGGCATCGAGTCAACTTGGTGCGGATAGTGAAAAGGCAGTTAATCAGCAAAGTCAAAAAGAATTTAGTCAGCAAAGCTTAATGTCAACAAGCAAAAATGTTGACTCTAGTAGTACTGCAAAATCACAGGTAAGTACTCAAGCAATAATTAATACTCAAAATCCATTTGAGGTTGAATCGAAGATTAATGATCAAATTGCAAAGTTAATACAAAATGAAAGTGGCAATACAAAACTAGAAGCTAATTTAGCTTCGGCTATTTCTGTTGCACAAAACTCAATTTCTCAAGGTATGAATAAAAACGAAGCTGCGGCTAACTTAGGGAAAACTATCGCAGAATCTATAGCGAAAGAAGATAGTTTGGCTGAATCTGAATCTGA
>MAAB01041457.1_pt1 | contig 74270 bp, 73 predicted proteins | sample 1115991 | NCBI WGS metagenome assembly MAAB01 (sample SAMN04961124, study PRJNA320927) | seawater metagenome | isolation source: sample BD02T18 sea water enriched with oil for 18 days | place: USA:Gulf of Mexico | collected 2013-07-27
AAATTTAGCTGCCGTATTAAAACGCATTGCCGGTGAAAACGACGATCCACATATCATCATCAGTGCCGATGCCAATGCTGAATATCAAAATATTGTTACCGCAATGGATACAGCTCAGCAACTAGGCTATACCCGATTAACACTGGCTACTCGCCAAAAAATGACTGAGAAATAATGAGTTCACCTGTTCAAACGATGGATGCTAAACAACTCTATAAACGTTTACTAACTTACGTTCGCCCCTACTGGTTGGCCTTTGTTGTTTCGATTGCAGCCATGCTGGTATTTGCTTCTACCGAAGCAGGTTTAGCAGCGTTGATGAAACCGTTAATGGACGGCAGCTTTATTGATCGTGATCCAGACATTATTAAAATGATGCCGCTATGGTTAATCGCTTTATTTATCGTTCGAGGCGTAGCTAATTTCTTAACTACTTATGGTTTAGGTTGGATTGCTCGCAATATTATTATGAACTTGCGAACAGAGATGTTTGAACGACTGGTTAACTTACCTTCAAACTTTTTTGATCGTCATAACTCTGGCCAGTTAATGTCTAAGTTACTTTACGATGTTGAACAAGTTGCCAGTGCGGCTACTGATGCCATATTGACCATTATTCGCGATAGCTTAACAATTATCGCCTTGTTAGCTTGGATGGTGTATCTCAGTGGCATGCTGTCGTTAATCATCTTATTCACCGTACCTATTATTTCCTTAGTGATTTATAAGATCAGCTCTCGGTTTCGTAAGATCAGTAAAATCATTCAAGACTCGATGGGTGATGTCAGTCATATCAGCACCGAAATTATTGAAGGCCACCGTGAAGTCAAAACTTTTGGCGGCCAAGACTATGAGATTGCCCGCTTTGATAAAGTGAATCAAACAAATCGACGTCAACGGATGAAACGTTTGACTACCGATGCCATCAGTCAGCCAATTATTCAATTGATCTCAGTGTTAGGCTTATCGCTAGTCATCTATTTAGCTTCTATGCCCGAAGTATTAGATACCATCACTCCCGGCAGCTTTATTTCGTTTATTACCGCGATGTTTATGATTTTGACCCCACTAAAACGCTTAACTAAAGTCAATGCTAAGCTACAAGGGGGTATCGCCGCTGCCGATAGTATTTTCACTTTACTCGATCAAACACCTGAACGAGATACCGGCACTACTCGCCTAGTTCGTGCACAAGGTTTAATTGAATACAAAAATGTTAGGTTTAGTTATAACAGTGATGCCGGCCAAATTCTAAACGATATCTCTTTCACTGCTAAACCCGGCCAGACCATCGCCTTTGTCGGTCATTCAGGCAGTGGTAAAACAACACTGGTTAGCCTGTTAGCCCGGTTTTATAATTTATCTTCAGGCCTAATTGCTATTGATGGCGTTGATATCAATGAACTAAAATTAGCTGATTTACGCAACCAGTTATCCTTGGTTAATCAACAAGTCATCTTATTTAATGACACTATCGCTAACAACATTGCCTATGGTCAAAAACAGCATGTTAGTAATGAGCAAATTATAGCTGCAGCTAAATCAGCTCATGCTTGGGAATTTATAGAACAGTTACCCGATGGCCTGGCGACAGAAGTCGGTCAAAATGGGGTATTACTTTCTGGTGGTCAGCGTCAACGTATTGCTATTGCTCGAGCCTTATTACGTGATGCTCCTATCTTAGTACTTGATGAAGCCACCGCTTCATTAGATAGCGAAGCTGAGCGCCATATCCAAGCGGCATTAGAAACCTTGATGAAACAACGCACCACGCTGGTTATTGCCCATCGTTTATCTACTATCGAAAAAGCAGACCAAATTATCGTCATGCATGCCGGTCAAATTGTTGAAGCTGGTACCCACAGTGAATTGATTGCCCAAGGCCACCATTATGCTGAGTTGCATCGCTTACAGTTTCAGGAAAAATAAGTCAGCTAGCAATGAAGTGGTTAATAAACACTTGGTATAACAGACACCCTATACGTTGGTTTTTAGCGCCTATTTCTGGCCTATTTCGCTTAATCACCACACTGAGAAAAGCTGGCTATAAACAGGTTTTTTTTAAACAGTCTAAGCTTATAGCTCCTGTCATCATTGTTGGTAATATTAGTGTCGGCGGCACCGGAAAAACCCCTTTTGTCATCTGGCTAGTTAAACAATTACAACTTGCCGGTTATAAGCCAGGTGTTATTAGCCGTGGTTACGGTGGCCAATCTGAACAGTACCCTGTTGCAGTCAATGCCAATAGCGCACCAGCCATAGTGGGTGATGAACCCATTATTATTGCTAAACAAGCCGCTTGTCCGGTGGTGGTATCACCTAAACGTGTCGAGGCTGCCAACTTTTTATTAGCCCACTATGACTGTGACATCATCATTTCAGATGATGGCCTACAGCATTACGCTTTAGCGCGTGATATTGAAATTGTTATTGTTGATAGTCAACGTCAGTTTGGTAATCAGTATTGTCTACCAGCCGGCCCGTTACGAGAACCTATTTCACGACTATTAACTGTCGACTTCATTGTCAGTAACGGTCATAGCGACAAACAAGCCTTTAATATGACCTTACACCCTGCTCAAGCAATTAATCTTGCAGATCCGACTATCAAGCGTCCTATTGCTAGTTTTCAGTCTGAGCCTCTGCATGCGGTGGCAGGAATTGGTAATCCAAGTCGATTTTTTGATAGTCTGCAACAGAATAAATTAACTATCACCGCTCATCCATTTGACGATCACCATGCATTTAAAAGCAGTGATTTAAACTTCGGTGATCAGCATCAAATACTCATGACTGAAAAAGATGCGGTAAAATGCACCAACTTTGCCAAAAAAAATATGTGGTACCTTCCTGTCAATGTAACTGTTGATAATAGGTTGGACCAATTAATAATTCAAAAAATAGCAGGAATTAACACTGATGGATAAAGCATTACTAGACATACTGGCCTGCCCAAGCTGTAAAGGTAATTTAGACTACAATAAGTCGCAACAGGAGTTAAGCTGTCCTCAATGCCGACTGGCTTACCCGGTTCGTGATGATATTCCAGTCATGCTTACTGATGAAGCTCGCTCACTCGATAAGACAGAAGAACAATAAATGTCTTTTAAAATTGTCATCCCAGCTCGTTATAACTCTAGCCGCTTACCCGGAAAACCCTTGCTAGATATTGCCGGCAAGCCAATGATCCAACATGTATTTGAACGAGCACAGGAAAGTGCAGCCAGTGAGATCATTATTGCAACTGATGATGTTCGCATCGAGCAGGCAGCAAAAAACTTTGGCGCTGATGTCTGCATGACACAAGCTGAACACCCTTCAGGTACTGATCGGTTGGCAGAAGTTGCCATCACTCGTCAATTTGCTAACGATGACATTATCGTTAATGTGCAAGGTGATGAACCCTGCCTACCGGCAGCGTTAATCAACCAAGTTGCTCGAGATTTAGAACAACATCAAGATGCTGATATTTCAACTCTTTACAGCCAAATAAACCAAGAAAAACAGATCTTCGATCCTAATGTTGTAAAAGCGGTGATGGATAACAACGGTTATGCCCTCTATTTCAGCCGCGCACCTATTCCTTGGATGCGGGAACACTTCAATAGAGACTCGTCGTTACCGCCCGAACTGCCTCATTTCAGACATATCGGTTTATATGCTTACCGCGCCAGCTTCCTCAAACACTATTCTGAACTAGCGCCTTGCATCATAGAACAAGAAGAATCACTAGAACAGCTACGGGCCATGTTTTACGGTAAGAAAATTCACTTAACCGCTGCCGAAATAAGCTCAGGTCATGGTGTTGATACAGCAGATGATTTAGTTGCCGTACGTAAATTACTTAGCTAACAAGACATTTAAACCCGCAGCAACAAGTTCGGTATGTAAGTCACCTTCACCATCAAATACCGGTAATACATAGGTTACTGGTACCGTCCTGTGGCCTTCACCATATTGAGTAGCTTGAATATTGGTATCATCTTCCAATACCTGCAAAACAAATTCGCAATCATCCAATAATTCAATGATTTCACATTGTTGGCTCTGGTAAACAACCTGCTGACCGATTAAGGTCAACAGGTGTTGTTTTGTGTAGCTATTATTCGCTGACATCCGCTTTTGGCTCTACCTTTTTAGGAGTGGCTTTTTCACTTTTGTTATCAGAATTATCTGACGAAGTCGCTTTTTTATCTACTGTAGTTTGCTTATCAGTACGATCTTTAGCTGGCTGACGGCGACGGCGTGGCCCTGAATTAGCTCTAGGCTTACGCGGTGCTTTAGTTTCAGGCTTATTGCCATCCACTTCTTGTACCGAGTGATCAGAAGCTACCGAGTTTCCATCTACTTCAGGAGCAGCGGCAGCTATTGCATTACCTTCAACTATTTTCTTTTCTGGTACCGCTTTATTTGCTGCATAGCCCTCTGCATTGGTATTGTCAGTATCAGTACGCGGACGACGACGACGACCACCTCGGCGCGAACGTCTTGCTTGGTTACGGCCTTTATTTTCATCACCACTGTCGGTTGATGCAGCTTCATTGCTTTTCTTTGCTTCAGGCTTCGCACTGGCGTTATCCGTTGCTGTCGAATCTGCTGACTCATTAGTGCCATTCTCAGGACGACGAGTGCGTGGACCACGACGATTATTATTGTTGTTACGGTTTCGTGGGCGACGATTTTGCTCACGTTTTGGTTTTTCTTCCGTTTTTTCTTCTTCAACTTTTACTTCAGCTTCACTATCTGCTGATTTACCAGTTAAGACATTCAATAATCGTTTTAATAAATTAGGCTTAGGGGCTTCTACCTTTTCTACTTTCTCTGCCTTTTCTTCCTTAGCTTTAGATACATCTGGCGCCGGTGCGGCAGGTGAAACACCTGTCACTGCTGGTTGTTCTGTAGCCGGTTTATCTTTTAAAGCCTCCGGGATTTCAGCTTCAGGCGTAACCATCAAGTGATGGCTTACTTCAGATCGCTCACTACCGTCACGAAGACGTTCAATTTCATAATGAGGTGTGTCAAAGTGCGGGTTTGGAATTAATAACAATTTAACATTATGACGACGTTCGATAACATCTAATTGGGCACGCTTTTCATTTAACATGAAAGTAGCAACGGCTACCGGCAACTGCACTACCAATTGGCTAATATTATCCTTATTCGCTTCTTCCTCGATCAAACGTAATACAGCCAAGCCAAGAGATTGCACTCCTCGAACATGACCTAAACCAGCACAGCGAGGACATACTTCTTGATGCGCATCACCCAATGACGGACGAATACGTTGGCGTGACATTTCTAATAAACCAAAGCGTGAGATACGACCTACTTGCACTCGAGCACGATCGACTTTTAAATGTTCACGTAAGCGGTTTTCAACATCACGTTGATGACGGCTTGGCCCCATATCAATGAAATCGATAACAACCAGACCACCTAGATCACGGATTCGTAATTGACGTGAAATTTCTTCGGCTGCTTCAAGGTTAGTATTAAAGGCTGTTTCTTCAATATCCCCACCTTTATTAGCTCGTGCCGAGTTAACGTCAATAGATATCAACGCTTCAGTAGGATCGATAACTAATGAACCACCTGATGGCAAGCGAACTTCATGACGGAATGCCGTTTCAATTTGGCTTTCAATTTGATAGCGGGTAAATAGTGGTACTTTATCTTGATAAAGCTTAAATTTACTTAACTCATGCGGCATCACCATGCGCATGAAATCATAGCCTGTTTGATAAACTTCTGGCGAATCAACAAGGATCTCTCCGATATCCTTACGTAAATAATCACGTAAAGCCCGGATAATGATATTACTTTCTTGATAAACCAAGAATGGTGCAGCACGCTCTTTAGTCGCCTTATCTATCGCAGTCCATAATTGGACTAAGTACTCAAGATCCCACTGCAACTCTTCCGCCTGCTTACCAACACCAGCAGTACGAACAATCATGCCCATACCTTCAGGCACTTCTAATGAACGTAAGGCTTCTTGCAGCTCAGCCCGCTCATCGCCTTCTATACGGCGTGAAATACCACCTGCACGCGGGCTGTTAGGCATTAACACCAAATAACGACCAGCAAGGCTAATAAAAGTTGTTAACGCAGCGCCTTTGTTGCCACGCTCTTCTTTTTCTATCTGAACAATAAGTTCTTGGCCGACAGTCAGCACATCTTGAACATTAATTCGGCCGTTAGACTCACCAGAAAGTTCTTTAAAATAGCTTTTTGAAATCTCTTTTAGCGATAAAAACCCTTGTCGTTCAGAGCCATAGTCAACAAAAACGGCTTCTAAGCTAGGCTCTACGCGGGTGATTTTACCTTTATAAATATTGCCTTTTTTTTGCTCTCTAGTCGGTGTATCAATATCTAAGTCAAATAGGCGTTGCCCATCAACCATTGCTACTCGCAATTCTTCATCATGAATTGCATTAATCAAAATTCGTTTCATGCATTAACCTCTATTTGAGGCCCGCATATCCAGTACAACCCGATTTTGGGTTTATACACCACCACCGTATTGTGGCGTTAACAGAACGACACTGCTAATAATCGTAGTCTTGGCTATGTGTTTGTCACTGCTACACTAGCGCTCATCTTGAGCTGTGGTCTTACCTCTATTCATCAGTAAAATTTGTGAACCACTTCTATCGCAATAATGTTCTGCGATTTATTTATATCGGCGCTTTATCGTTATTTTAAAGCTGCCTGACACCTACAATTTATTAAGCACTAATTTTGGTTGTCGCCCTATTCCCGGTATATATTTTTCTGCTTGTTTTGCGCATCCTGGATATAGGAACCACTTAATTTTTTTCATCTCGGCTCATCTTGAGCCCCAATTCTCAACGTCGAACCCGTGTCCAACGTCATGTCACGTAAATACTTATTTGTTAGCCGCATCAACCTCTATAATTCAGGGAGCAAACTCTAGCTTTTCAGGCCGAACAAGGTAAAAGCCGGTATACTGACCGCAATTCTTATTAGACCAACTATCAAATATAACAGTCTGTTGATTTATCAGCAACAAAAAACTTGAACACCATTATGACATCTAAGCAATCCACCACTCCCCAAGTCCAATTCCTAGATATTAGTGCTGCGCAAGCTGGCCAGCGAATTGATAATTACTTACTGACGCTTGAAAAAGGCGTACCCAAAAGTCGAATTTATCGTGCTATTAGAAAAGGTGAAGTGCGAGTCAATAAAGGTCGTATCAAACAAACCTATCGAATTCAAGAAGGCGATAACATTCGAATTCCTCCGCTACGAACAGCCGAAAAGACCGAAATAACCACGGTTAGTCATTCAATGACCCAACAATTGAATGACAGTATTTTATTAGAAGACGATGATTTATTGGTGCTTAATAAACCGCCCGGATTAGCCGTTCACGCGGGTACTAATGTTAAACAAGGTGTTATCGAAGCCTTACGTATCATTCGTTCTGAACTGCCCTACCTGGAGCTCGTTCACCGTCTAGATCGTGATACTTCGGGTGTTTTGTTATTAGCTAAAAGTCGTGAAGCCTTACTCAACTTGCAACAGCAAATGATTAATCACGATATCAACAAACGTTATCTAACTTTAGTTAAAGGTAGCTGGAGTGATGGCGAGAAATTAGTTGAACAACCACTCAAAAAAAATACCGTTTCTTCAGGTGAACGTATGGTTCGAGTTGATGCTGAAGGTAAATACGCTAAAACAACCTTCATTGCCCGTGAAACATTTGCCCAAGCACAACTTACCGAAGTGATTTTATATACCGGCCGTACTCATCAAATACGCGTTCATTCAGATTTTATCAACCATCCCTTAGCCGGCGATGATAAATATGGCCAGCGAAATTTTAATAGAGATATGAAAAAGTTTGGCCTCAAGCGATTGTTTCTCCATTCGTGGAAACTCGGTATTAACCACCCGACCACACAGCAAGATATCGAGCTAATAGCCCCCTTACCTACCAGCTTAGAAAATGTGCTGACTAAGCTTCGAGGCCAAAATTAATGTCTTATCAACTGATCGTATTTGATTGGGACGGCACCTTAATGGATTCTACCGGTCATATTGTCAATTGCATGCAAGCCGCTATTGCTGAACTGAAATTGCCTTCATTAGAAGATAATGCCATTAAACACATTATCGGTTTAGGCTTAAATGAAGCAGTAACGACAATGTACCCAGTCGAGGCAAACCCTCAATTCATATCGACACTGGCGGACAAGTATCGCGAAATCTGGCTAAACAGCCCACATGACTCACCGTTATTTGCTAATGCCCGTGAGTTAGTACAACAACTAGCTGAACAAGACTTTTTATTAGCGGTTGCAACAGGCAAGAGTCGCCGTGGTTTAGATAAAGTTTTACAAGCAACCGGTTTAGGCGAGTTTTTTCATGCCACCCGCTGTGCCGACGAGTGCCACTCTAAACCTCACCCTCAAATGCTTGAAGAGTTAATTGATTACTTCGGTGTTGAAAAACAACAAACACTGATGATCGGTGATACCGAGTTTGATTTGCAAATGGCACATAATGCCGGAGCTGATAGTTTAGCGGTTAGCCAAGGTGCTCATGATATCGATAGATTGCAAGCTTGTGAGCCCAAAGCAATCGTTGCCGACTTACATCATGTTGAACAATGGCTAAATAACTTGTAATCTGAGCTTTGCTATCACACACCGACAACTAATAACTACAGGGATCTGAAATGGCCACATTTGGTGACTTTCCGCCTAATGCAAATAAGGATAACTCACAGTCTTCAAGTTCATGGGAACGAAAAATGATTGAAGATCTTGCATTCGCCGCTTTAAAAGAACAACGCAATAGCCGTCGCTGGGGTTATGTATTTAAAGGTTTCATTCTGCTCTACCTTGTTGCTGCAATGATCTTAATGCTGCCATCAGGCGAGTCAGCTGTATCAAAAATGGAACACACTGCGCTAGTTGAAATTCAAGGTGTGATTGCCGCTGATGCTGAAGCCAATGCAGACACCATCGTCACAGGTATTCGAAAAGCATTTGAAAGTGACACAGCCAAGGGACTCATTTTAAGATTAAATACCCCCGGTGGTAGCCCTGTACAAGCAGGTGTGATTAATGATGAGATCAAACGGTTGCGAGCGACACGTCCTGACTTTCCAGTTTATGCCGTCATCCAAGATATCTGTGCTTCTGGTGGTTATTATATTGCCGCAGCAGCTGATGAGATTTATGCTGATAAAGCCAGTATTGTAGGTTCTATCGGTGTACGCATGGATAGCTTTGGCTTCACTGGCGCCATGGAGAAATTAGGTGTTGAACGTCGCCTATTAACCGCAGGTGAGCACAAAGGTTTCCTAGATCCGTTCCTACCTGTCCAACAAGCGGATGTCGATCACGTTAGTTTAATGCTAGATAATATTCATCAACAATTTATTGATGTTGTTAAAGCAGGTCGTGGTGACAAACTCAGCGATGACCCTAAATTATTTAGTGGTCTGATTTGGTCAGGAGAGCAATCGTTACCATTAGGTTTAATAGATGGTTTAGCAAGCACTAGCCAGGTCGCCCGTGACATCATTGGTGCAGAAGATATTATTGATTACACCCCTCGTCCTAATTATCTTGATCGTTTTGCCGGTAAATTAGGGGCAAGCGTGAGTCAAATGATGCTGCAATCAACTACCTTAGGAGTACGCTGAAATGGCAGACGATAATACTTTTCAAGAAATGTCTGAACAAGAAATTGCTGAGCGTGATGAATTATTTCGTTATACCGATCTATCTCATCCTTTAATGAAAGTCCTTTATGACTTTAAACTTACCTCCCCTATAGAAGCTGAGTAAACATTATGGCGCTTACCCCAGAATCACTGGTTAATAAATCACTTGAATTGGTTTCCCCCCCCAGCACCTATGCTCAACTTGATGATTTAATCAAGGATCCTAACAGTTCAGCCGATGATATTAGTGAAGTCATCAATACTGATCCCGCACTGGTAACTCGATTGCTCAAAGTAGTAAATAGTCCTTTTTATGGCTTTCCATCACAAATCAGTACTATTTCACGTGCGATTACTATTATCGGCACACGAGAGCTCACCCATTTAGTACTTGCTACTGCGGTTATCGATGCATTTAAAGGCATTCCAAGTTCGCTGATCAATATGACTGAGTTCTGGCGTCATAGCCTTGCTAGTGCCATTGCCGCCAAATATCTAGCGAAAGCTTGTGGCCAACGTGCCACCGAACGCTTTTTTATTTCAGGCTTATTACAAAATATTGGCTCGTTAGTGATTTATCAATCAGTGCCAGAGCTAGCAAGAGAAGCGATCAATAGTGCTGAGTTTGGCCATGAAGTCATTTATAAAGCCGAGCAGCGTATTCTCGGTTTTGATCACACTGATGTTGGTCAAGCTTTAGTCCGAGCTTGGCGTTTACCCAATTCATTGGAAGAAGTGGTCAAATGTCACCACACTCCCTCCGACTCTGTTAATTTTCCGTTAGAAGTCGCAGTTGTACACGTTGCCGACATTCTGGTCAGCTCAGCTCAGTTTGGACATAGTGGTGATACCCATGTTCCGCCGCTGGATCCTGAAGCATGGGAATTATTAGGCTTGGATGCCAATGTGGTCCCAGACATATTACAAGAACTAGCCGTTCAGTTAGACGAACTAGTCAGCTTATTAACGTAATTATTTAACATTTAATCGATTAAAATTTCGAAAGAGGCAAATTCATGAGAACAGTACTATTAGGCGCTCCAGGCTCAGGTAAAGGCACACAAGGTGTGGTATTAGCTAAAAAATATGATATCCCACAAATTTCTACTGGTGATTTATTACGTGCTGCGGTCAGTGCCGGTTCAGAGCTAGGTAAAAAAGCCAAAACAGCGATGGATGCAGGTGCATTAGTGTCTGATGAAATTGTGATTGGTTTAATTCGCGAACGTATCGCTGATGATGATGCTAAAAACGGCTATATTCTTGATGGCTTCCCTCGCAACATCGCTCAAGCAGAAGCCTTAGATTCAATGTTAAAAGAGATGGGCCAACCACTACAAGGTGTCGTGTTATTAGATGTCGCTTTTGAAGAGTTAATGCAACGTTTAACCGGCCGCCGTACCTGTAAAGACTGTGGCGCTATTTACAATGTGCATTTATCACCGTCAAAAACAGCAGGTCAGTGTGATAGCTGTAATGGTGAATTATTCCAACGTGCTGATGATAATGAAGAAACTATTGGCAACCGCTTAAAAGTTTATCAAGAACAAACAGCACCGTTAATTGGTTATTACCAAGCTCAATCAAAATTACATTCAATTGCAGGTACAGGTGATATCGATTCAATCACCACAGCAGTCGGTGCAATTTTCGATTCAATCTAAGTTCTACTATCCATAGCCCTCTTAACATAGAGGGCTGTTTTTTTTATGTCTATGCAAACACTCTCCCCACATTCACATGGCTAAAATATTAGCAATTGGCATTGCAACCTTAGATATCATTAATACGGTTGAAAAGTATCCAGCCGAGGATGATGAAATCCGTGTCGTTTCACAACGCAAAGCCCGCGGTGGCAATGCAACCAATACCTTAGCGGTGCTAAGTCAATTAGGTCACCAATGTAGTTGGGCTGGCGTACTCATCAACGAACCTGATGCTAAAACGATTCAACAAGATCTAGAGCAATTTAAGATCGATACTCAGCCATGTACTATTCTGTCTGAAGGAAAAATGCCTACTTCCTATATTAACCATAGTGTAGCAACAGGCAGTAGAACCATCGTTCATCACCGAGATTGTCCCGAGTTTAGTTTTGCTGACTTTGTTAAAATTAACCACCAGCAGTATGACTGGATACACTTTGAAGGTCGTAACATTACTGAAACAGCACAGATGCTGAGCTGGTTAAAGCAACATCGTCCCAATATTGCTTGTTCACTTGAAGTTGAGAAGTCACGACCTGATATAGAGTCACTCTTTCAACTGCCACAACTGCTTATGTTTTCCCAACACTATGCTACAACGGTTGGTTATAGCTCAGCGCCAGCACTGTTAGCATCACTACCAAACGATCTAAATGCAACGTGTACTTGGGGGAAGCAAGGAGCCTGGGCATTAACTAATGGTGATCTCATTCATCATCAAGCCTGCCCTCCAGACAAGGTAATTGATACTTTAGGTGCCGGAGATACCTTCAATGCAGCTTTAATCTCCGCTTTATTACAACAAAAAAACCTAAGCCAGGCCGTGGCACAAGCTTGCCAATTGGCCGGGAAAAAATGTGGCCAATTAGGGTTTACAGGTTTAATTAACTAGATAACGAGGAGACTATCGTGAATACGATGGCGAATTATTTTTTATGTCATGAAAGTGAAATTGCTAACGATACAACTCGCAGTTTTAATGTTGTCACCAACCAGGGCCCTGTTGAGTTATTACTATTAAAACAGCAAGATACAATTCGTGGTTATATTAATAGTTGTCCACATTTGGGCATACCTCTTAATTGGCAACCTGATGAGTTTTTATCGTTAGAGGGCACCCATATCCAATGCTCAACGCACGGCGCCTTGTTTAATTTAGATGATGGCCACTGCATTGCAGGCCCATGTACCGGCCAATCTCTAACAGCAATAGACATTGAGCAGCAAGGGGATGGTAAAATTTACTTGCAGCAACAGTAACTTCAACTCGCATCCAATGTCATGATGTGACAGAATTCACACTATTGTGTTAACGACGGAACCACCGCCTTCATGGAACTGAGAAAACGAATTCGTATTGGTGACTTATTAATTGAAAATAAAGTCATCTCCGAAACCCAATTAACATCCGCCTTAACTGAGCAGAAAAAAACCCGTCGTAAACTCGGTAAAACCTTAATTGATCTTGGTTTTATTAAAGAATCCCAATTACTCACGCTACTATCAAAACAACTCAAAATCCCCTACCTTGAGTTAAAACAATATCCGATTGACCGTGAGGTTTTAAAAAAATTACCTGAAATACATGCTCGTCGCTTCAGAGCTATTGCTTTAAAAGAAGAACATGGCCGAATTCTAGTTGGTATGGCAGATCCAACGGATATTTATGCCTACGATGAACTTATTAAGGTTTTAAAATCACCCGTTGACCTAGCAGCTATCAGTGAAAGTGACTTATTACACCAACTTGAAACCGGCTATCGTAAAACCGATGAAATTGACTCATTAGCAGAAGTTTTAGATGTTCAGTTATCTGAGACAGACTTTGATCTTACCGCCTTAACAGCATCAACCTCCAGTGCTGATGCACCGGTAGTAAAGTTATTACAAGCCATCTTTGAAGATGCGGTTGGTATCAAAGCTTCAGATATTCATATTGAACCCGACAGTACTGTATTACGGATTCGCCAACGTATTGATGGTGTATTACAAGAACAAATCGTTGATGAAACAAGAATTGCGACAGCGTTAACATCACGCTTGAAACTAATGGCTGGCTTAAATATTTCTGAAAAGCGGCTACCGCAAGATGGTCGTTTTAATATTAAAGTGAAAAATAAAAGCATCGATGTCCGCCTATCAACCATGCCTATGGTGCACGGTGAGTCGGTTGTTATGCGTTTACTTGACCATTCACAAGGTTTATTAAACTTTGCCAAACTCGGCATCCCAGCCAATATTCTGCAACCACTACAAAGTCTGATCAAAAAACCGCATGGTTTAATCCTCGTAACCGGTCCAACGGGGAGTGGTAAAACAACAACCTTGTATGCAGCACTTAATGAAATCAACTCTCCGGCCAGTAAGATAATCACAGCTGAAGATCCAGTTGAATATCAGTTACCACGCATCAACCAGGTTCAAATTCATGAAAAAATAGGCTTAACATTTCCAACTGTTTTACGGACAGCGCTACGCCAAGATCCTGATGTTATTCTCATCGGTGAAATGCGCGATCAAGAAACCGTTGAAATTGGTTTACGTGCTGCAATGACCGGCCATTTAGTATTTTCAACACTACATACTAATAATGCGATCAGTACCATCAGTCGTTTGATTGATATGGGAGCTGAACCTTTCTTGGTTGCCTCTTCCTTACAAGCGGTATTGGCACAACGTTTAGTGCGGCGCCTATGTCCTGACTGTAAAACAACGCGCGACTTAGACCAAGCCGAGACATTATTGTTAGAACAAATCAACGGCCCACAAAGTAGTTGGCCAGAGTTCTACCATCATCAAGGTTGTAACCAATGTCATAACACCGGTTATAAAGGCCGTATCGGTATTTATGAACTGTTGGTAATTACACCTGAATTAGCCACCAGCTTACATCACAATGATAGTGTGCAATTTTCAGCACTGGCCAAACAACAACCTGGCTTTATCAGCTTAACCGAAAATGCACTGGATCTAGCCAAACAAGGCATTACCACCCTCGATGAAGTATTACGTATTGCCGGCGATCTTGATGTAAAAGAGCCCATATCAGCAAACAACAGCATTGCTGAATAATCATGGCAATCTACGAATACAAAGGTCGTAATCAACAAGGTGAAGCTGTTAATGGTCAGCTTGAAGCGGCTTCCAGCAGTGAGACGGCCAGCCACCTGATCAATACCGGCATCACGCCGATCGATATTCACGAACTTGAAGTCAAACAAGCTGACATTGTAGAAAACCTGACTGAATCATTATTCAATCGCCCACCGGATATCAATGATTTATTAATGTTTAGCCGTCAAATGGCTACCTTGTTAAAAGCAGGTATCTCGATTCTACCTGCATTACGTGGCTTAAAATCCCATATGACACACAAAGGCATGGCTAATGCTATAGAAAGCATCGCTAATGACTTAGAAAGTGGTCATCCCTTAGCTGGTGCCATGCAACAGCATCCACGTATTTTTTCTCCGTTATTTGCCAGCATGGTCAATATTGGTGAAAACACCGGTCAACTAGACCAAGCCTTTTTACAAATTCATCAATATTTAGAAATTGATAAAGAAACCAGCGACCGAATTAAAGCCGCAACTCGTTACCCAGTGTTTGTATTTGTCGCCATGGCCATTGCTGTCGGCATTATTAATTTATTTGTTATCCCAGCCTTTGCCAATGTCTTTGCTAGTTTTGGTAGTGACTTGCCTTGGGCAACACAAATATTAATGACCACCTCTGAATTCAGCATCAACTATTGGCACTATATTGTTATTGCCCTAGTCATCGGTACTTTTTCGACTAAGAACTACCTCAAAACAGAAAAAGGCCAATATCAATGGGGCCGTTATAAGTTAAAGATTCCACTGGTTGGCAGCATTATCGAACGAGCGACCTTATCACGGTTTTCTCGTGCTTTTTCAATGGCTTTTCGAGCCGGTGTACCTATCACCCAAACCCTAGTCATTGTTAGTAAAGCGGTAGATAATAGTTTTATTGCAAGCCGAATTTTAGCCATGCGGGATGGCTTAGAACATGGTGAGTCACTCACTCAAACGGCCATTGCCAGCAACCTATTTACACCGTTAGTATTACAGATGATCTCAGTGGGTGAAGATACCGGTGCTGTTGATGACATGCTCGATGAAGTAGCTAATTTTTATGAGCGTGAAGTCGACTACGATACCAAGCAATTAAGTAGTGCAATTGAGCCTATAATGATTGCTGTGATTGGCGTGATTGGCGTGATGGTGTTAATCTTAGCACTAGGTGTGTTCTTACCAATGTGGGATCTCGCTGGAGCCGCATTTGGTCGCTAGATTGAATTGTTAAGCCAAAAGTTAAAGATTTTTTTAAGGATTTAAGAATGAAAAAGCAACAAGGTTTTACGCTTATTGAATTAGTGATGGTTATTGTTATTTTAGGTATTCTGGCTGCAACAGCATTACCTAAATTTGCAAACCTACAGGCAGATGCTCGCTACGCTTCTTTACAAGCCGCACAAGGGGCCTTTAAATCAGCCGCTTCTATTGCCCATGCTAAATGGTTAATTGATAGTACTACTGTAACAATAGAAGGCGTTACCGTTGCTTATAACAGCATTGGCTACCCAACCGAAGCTACAATTGCTGATATTGCTGGCATCTCTTCAACCGACTACGATTACACCACAACATCTGGCGTATTACATGTTGATGGCAAAGCATCATGTGCATTTACCTACGATGCAAATGGCGGTGCAGGTGCCTTAAGCCCTAGCTATGGAACTCTACCAGCAAGAACAAGCTGTTAATCAGTTAAAAATTTTTATAAAAAGCCTCGATAATTCGAGGCTTTTTATTTATAAGTCATCGATGATAGAGGACTTATAACCGGTATGAATAAACGAATATTCCACATTCCAAATAATAATGGCTTCACACTCACCGAGTTAATCATGGTGTTAGTGCTGATATCTATTGTCGCTACCATCGCCCTTCCTCGCTTTTTTGGCCGAGATAGTTTTGATCAACGGGCGTTATTTGACGATACCCTCAATGCAGTTCGATATAGTCAGAAACTGGCTGTGGCTACCGGTTGTAAAATACGAATAACTTTCGACGGTAATCAATTCGAACTTCTACATGAAAATAGCTGTGGCAATGATAGCTTTAGCACCGAACTCGCGGTCAAACATCCTGCCGATCCAGATCAAGCATATACGGGTTCCCAAACCAATGTAGTCATCACAGCCGCTAATAGCAGTACGACTTTTAATGCTCTAGGCCAAGCCGAAGCCAATAACACCGTTATAATTGGCAATCACCAATTATCCATTATTGCTGAAACAGGCTTTAGCTATGACAGTAGCTCATAATATGAAACAACTCGGCGCTACCTTAGTTGAACTAATCATTACCATAGTCATCATCAGTATCGCGTTAACGGGCATATTAAGTGTGGTTAGCTTATCGTCAAGACACACGGCTGATCCAATGGTTCAACAACAAGCAGTTGCCATTGCTGAATCTTATTTAGAAGAAATTTTATTACTCCCTATCACCGATCCGGACAGTATTGATGAAGGTAGTGAAAATCGCTCATTATTTGATAATGTTGAAGATTATGATAACTGGAGTGATTCTGGAGCAGTTGATCAACATGGCAATGCAATAAACGGCCTTGAAGATTATCAAGTGAATGTCACTATCAACGATGCAACTATTTCTGGCGTCACCATGAAAGCCGTTATGGTATCAGTGAGCAGATCTGGAACAGATACCATTCGTTTAACCGGTTATCGAGCAAACTATTAATGAGTAGATATCAGACTCAACGTGGCTTCACACTCATTGAAATGATCATTGTAATTGTTATCGGTGGCATTTTAGCTGCGATGACAACGTCTATTCTGACTTTGCCTATCAATTCTTATATTGATAGTACCCGACGCGCAACATTAACCGATGCTGCTGAATCAGCGTTACGACGTATGCAACGTGATATTCGCCGCGCCTTACCAAATAGCATACGTGTTTCTTCAGATGGTCAATCATTGGAGCTATTACACATCGTTGATGGAGGTCGTTACCGAGCACAGTATTATACTGATGCCAGTGGTGCAATTAGTGGTGATACTTTAGATTTCACTGCCACTGATACCAGTTTTGATGTACTGGGTTCGCTGCAAAACTTTGCTCAAGTCACAACTGGAGAAGATCGAGTCGTTGTCTACCCTGTCGATGCATCAGGAGCTAATGCTTATGTTGGCAGTAATTCATCTGTTGTCAGCAATGCCTCTACAGTAGACTCTCTTGCGTTCACTGCTAAGCAATTTCCTTTAGCCTCACCACAACAACGTTTTTTTATTATTGATACACCCATTACATATCGTTGCGATACGGATCCAAGCGCAAGAAAAGACCGTACGTTAGTTCGATATCAAGACTATGATATTCAAGCAACACAACCAACACCTCCCAGCGAAGGTGCTGCTATTCAAGCCAATTACCTCGCTAGCTGTCAGTTTAGTTACAATTCAGGTTCAAGTAGCCGTGCAGGTTTAGTCACTATTGAACTGAGTTTGACAGACGATGCGAATGAATCTGTACGTTTAGTCCATCAAGTGCATGTGGACAATCAGCCATGATTTATCAAAAAGGCATAACCTTAATCGGTGCGATCTTTGTTTTGGTTATTGTTAGCCTGTTAGGCCAGTACTTACTCAATGTCACCAGCACACAACGTCAGACCAGTTTATTAACCTTGCAAAGTGCACGGGCCTACCAAGCTGCTAGTGCAGGCATAGAATGGGGAGTAGAGCGGATTATTAATGGTTCTGGAAGTTGCAATGCTAGTACAGAACTATCTCCAGCTATCAGTAACTTCACCACAACGATTACATGCAACTCGTTAGGTGAATATGACGAAAACAGCATCATAACTAAAGTTTACAAAGTCACCTCAACAAGTGAATATGGTAACTATGGTCAGCTAGACTATGTTTCACGACAATTAGAGACGATTGTTCATGATTAATGTGCTTGCCATCACTGACTTTTTAAGCGGTAACACTATTGTGAAAATCACTTTCCAGTATCAGACCTAATAATATGAAATTTTTCTGGTTCTTACTTCTTAGCACTATATTCTTTAATGAGCTTGCCATAGCTGATAGCTGTGTAACCTTTCGAGATGAGTTTTCTTCTGAAAGTTACAGTCGAAATGATGGAACATCCAACTGGGCAACTAGCTGGATAGAAGTAAGTGACAATAATGCCGCTTCAGATGGCAATATTGAAATATCTAACAACCGTTTACAACTTGAAGGGGACGGCTCTGGCTCTTCCGATCTCGGTGCTCCCTATATTTACCGTGAAGCTAACCTTTCAACTTATAGTAGTGCCACTTTAACATTTGATTATTCGGAAAATGGTAACTGGGGAAATAACGATGATATTGAAATTCACGTTTCAAATGATGGTGGTTCCAACTGGAGTTTAGTTCATACTTTCAGCAATGATCAGGGCAACTCTACACAGCAGTTTTCCCAAGATATCTCAGCATATATATCTAATAACTCCCGCATAGCCTTTGTTGAAAAGGCTAGCAGTAACAGTCAAACATTCTTTTTCGATAATGTACAGATTGAAGCTTGTTCCTCATCAAATCCAGTAGCTCAGCTCTTGTTACACATGGATGAAGAAAGCTGGGATGGAACAGCTGATGAAGTTATCGATAGTTCAGGCAATAACAACAATGGCACCAGTTTCAATTCTATAACCACAAAAAATACTTCTCCGGCAATTTCAGGTGATCCAGGAACATGCCGTTACGCAGAATTTGATGGTGTAGATGACTATATTTCTTCATCCAACTTATATAACCAATTGAAAGGCACAGCCTCAATGAGTTTTTGGGTGAGAACGACTCAAACTGGTAATGACATTGCATGGCAGTCTGTCGGTATCACTGGTGTTGAACAGCTTAATGGAGAAGATGATATTTTTTGGGGCTGGTTAGATGCGGCAGGACATATTGGTATTTCTGTTGGTAATGACAGTACGTCAAAGTCATCCACAGCTATCAACGATGGTAACTTCCATCATATAGTGCTCACAAGGAGTGCAGTTAATGGCGCCTATAAAATCTATGTTGATGGCGTTCTAGAAAAGTCAGGCACTATCGGGACCGGCGTTATAGGAAACAGTTTCTCTAACATCGGTCGAATTGAAGATACCGGAGGAACACCGAACTATTTCAATGGTGACCTTGATGAGCTACAGATTTTTAATACTGTCATTGATGATGCAACGGTACTATCTCTTATGGCAGAAACTCAGCCGTGCTCTGATGCAACACCGCAACTAATATTACATTTTGATGAAGAAAGTTGGGATGAAACTCTAGGTGAAGTAATAGATAGTTCATCTAACAACAATAACGCTACAGGAATCAACGGAGTGATTGCCATTGATTCATCACCCGCTATTATTGGAGATCCAGGTACCTGTGGTTATGCTAGTTTTGATGGTGTTAACGATTACATCGCACTTGATAACTTTCAAAATTTAACAGGCAGTTTTTCATTCACTGCTTGGGTTCAATCGACCAAACACTCGCGAGGTCGAATCATAGCTGACGATGATACTAGTGGATTTGCACTTAGTTTAAATGAACCTAGTCCTGGATATTTACGGTTTTATTCACGTTCAGTCACTCCTATATCTTTAGATACCTCAAGTGTAGTCTTGCCACAAAATGATGGCTGGTATTTTGTTTCAATTGTTCATGATGCGGGTTCAAAGCGTCGATTTATTTACGTTGATGGAGTATTAGTTGCCAGTGATGCAAGTGCATATAGTGGAACATGGCCATCAGACTCTGGAGTCACAACGATAGGTAGTGAATCAAACGCTTCTCTAGAAGGCGTTAATTTTGCTCCATTCAAAGGTAATATCGACGAAGTACAAATATTCACAGAAGCATTAACTCAAGCACAAATTCAATCATTGATGACCGAGACTCATGCTTGTACAAATGAAAGCACTCCAGATCCTGCAGCATGTAATTTTGTATCTGGTGACTATAGTTTATATGGTGCAACATCAATCAATTTGGCACATAACATCACAGTAAATGGTCAAACAGTAAGTTCTGGCAATTACTCTCCCGATGTTGCTATTGATAATACAGGCAATATCACGACCAATGCCAATCCAAGTTTACCTGCACTCAACCCAAGCAGTTTTCCAACAAATACGGCAACAAATGACGAAATATCCAATTCTGATATTTCTATTAACTCAAGTTCAGAAGTGTTTTATGACAAAATTCAAACTAAAAATAAATCATCGATAACGTTTACAGGTGGTGGCCCCTTCCATATTGATGAGTTAAATACTCAAAAAGAAGAGTCTGAAATCAACTTTGCAGCGGGTACGTATTACATTAGGAAGCTAAGTCTAAGCAAAGAAAAAACCAACATCAATATCACCAGCTCCCCCGTCGTCATTCACATTGGCTCATCATTTGATATCGATAAAGAAGATATCAATATCAATAAAGATGGAAATGTTGATGACTTTATTGTTTACCTACATTCTGGCGCGACATTCAGAGCTCAAAAAGAAAACGTAGATTTCACCGGTCTTTTATATGGACCTGATGCTGGAGGTATTCGATTCGATAAGGAAAACATAGACTTTCATGGATTAATGATCACCGGTAACGGTAGTATTGAAGTCAAAAAAGAAGACTTCTCTCTCACCTTTACTGAGGCTGATAAAACAGCAGTCAATGCTATTTTAGGCACTTGTGACGCTGCCCTCGATCACTTTGAACTTTCCTACTCCGCTAATGGTTTAACCTGTCTGCCTTCAGCCATCACACTCAAAGCTTGTGCCAATGCGGATTGCAGCTCACTTTATACAGAAAATGTCGATGTCACCTTAGATCCTGCTACTGGCTGGGAAAATAACCCTGTCACCATTTCATCGGGTTCTGCATCGTTAGAGTTGCAACATACCACTGTTGAAGATGTCGTTGTTGATATCACAAATAGTACAGTCAACCCTACTGGTGCTTTACAGTGCTTTGATGGTGACAATGCCGATGCAACTTGTACTATTAATTTTGCCGAAACAGGATTCATCTTTGATGTGCCCACTTTAACAGCTTGTAAAACATCAGCTGACGTGACAATTCAAGCTGTCAGAAAAAGTAATATCACCGACCAATGTGTCGGAGCATTAACCGGTACACAATCAGTTAACTTTTGGTCTACCTATTTACTGCCATCAACTGGAACTAAATCAGTCGCCATCTCAGGCAATACTATAGATAAATCCTCCCCTGGTAGTAGTGTTGATCTTGAATTTGATATTAATGGCGAAGCCTCTTTCACTGTGCAATATGATGATGCAGGACAGCTACAATTAGATGCAAGCCATACTCTGACCACAACTGACGGTAACTTAACCATCGCTGGCAATGACACTTTTGTTAGTAAACCTGTCGCACTCGCTATTTACAGCACTGACAATAGTGCTGACTGTAGTGCAGGCGATGCTAGCTGCAGCATATTTAAAAAAGCAGGTGAATCATTTGATCTAGAAATCAAAGCCGCTTGCTGGGTCGATAATGATGACAGTGACTACAGTAACAACCCTGTGACAGCTAATTTTGAATTAGCAAGTATTGGCCTAGATCATTCTTTGATTGCACCTTCAGGTGGAAACTTAGGTTCGCTTTCCAATGCAAGTGTAAACTTTACGACTTCTGATAATGGGGTTCATACCGTTAGTCAAAGTGTTTCCGAAGTGGGCGTATTTACCTTTGATCTTAACCCGCCTATTTATTTTGGCGAATCTATTAATACGGCTGCCAGTGACAATATCGGTCGTTTTTATCCTGACCACTTTGAAGTCACTGCTACCGATGATGGTGCATTTTCTGATTATGCCTGTGGCACATTTAGCTATAGTGGCCAGAGCTTTAATTACACAACTAACCCAACACTGACTATCAGTGCTTATAACGCTGCTGATACAGCCGTGATAACTCAGAACTACACCGGTGACTTTGTAAAACTGGTTGCCAGTAACTTTCGGTTTACGCAACCAACAACAGATGCATTACAAACCGGTGTAGATGGTAATTTAGTACAGCTAGAAATGTCCGTTTCTCCTGCCTCATTAACTGATAACGCTGATGGCAGCTTGAGCTTTGCATTTGGTAATGATAGCTACACATATCGTCATATTAGTAATAGTAAAATCGCACCATTTAGCAATGCAGTTAAGCTTGAGTTCACTGCAATTAATGATGATGATGGCGTGCAAACACAAGACTTACCGATCTCTTTACAGCCTAGTGGCGAACCAATACGCTTTGGTCGATTCTCAATCACTAATGCCCACGGCTCAGAGTTAATACCGTTGCCTGTACAAATTCAGACTGAGTACTTTAACGGTGCAAACTGGCAAAGCAACAGTGCAGATCAATGTACGACTTTAAATTTGGCCAGTCATTTGCAATTAGCTAATACCGATACTTCTGCAGGTAGTTGGCAGTCAGGAACAACGACGATGACGGTTAATAATGGTAGCAGTACGGCAAGTTTGAGCGCTTTAAACTCAGGTCAAGCCACCCTCACCTTCTCAGCTCCCGGCGAAGACAATCAAAGTTATATTGATATTCGTAGCCAGCTTTCAGCGAACTATGATTGGCTACTAGGTGATTATGATAATGATGGTGGCTACGATGATGAAGCCACAGCAAGAGCCAGTTTTGGTTTATTCAAAGGCTCGGATAATATTATTTTCCGTCGGGAAGTGTATTAAGCTTTAGTAAGTTCCTCACCACTTCACGCAGTGCAACTAAAGCCTGTTTTTTTCCTGTATAAGGTAATTTCTCACACAGTTGTGACCATGATTGCTGTTGTAAGATAGCTTTAAAACACAGCGCTTGCTGTTGCGGCTCTATCTGTAAAAAAGTCGCTTGTGTGATTTGTTCTCGCAGCCAATGCATCAAACTGTATTGAGAAAACTCTAGACCTCGCTGTTGATGAGCAAATGCCAAAATTTCTTGTTGTTCCGTATGTGATAACAATCGTGGCAATGACGATAAACACTGCGAGAGTTCAATTAATAACACGCTATCAACTTCTTTAAGATCACGTGGCAATATATAGGTCCATTGTTCAGCAAAACGTTGTGATGCATCATGAATTAAATCATGTCCTTGGCTGGAGCTTGCACGCAACATCATCACCGCATGACTGCCACTGACATCATCTTGATGTATGCCAAATTTGCTTGGTGTAAATCCGGCCTTATGCCAAAACTTAATTAACTCACGGCTAACTGCAAAACTCGCTCCCAACACGTCACACTCATCTTGCTTTAATTGCTGTTCGATCTTGATTAATAACGCTTGGCCTATTCCGCGTTGCTGTATCGCCGGATGAACAGCAAGTCGAATAATGCGTTGGTAACGTAAGCTACCCGCATTTGGAATACCTACATGAGCCAATAAGGATTGAGGTAATAAGTGACCTTTAAGACGACGGTTTCCCGCATAAACCTGCTCAGCAAGCTCCTGTTCTAACTCGCCTTCCTTAATCAACCAACTACTGGCAACGATGTGCCCTTGATAACGCATCACTACAACAGAGACATCATCTCGATCTAACATCATTTGCAAATCAGAAGGTCGGGTTCGGTAATGGGCTAATACCATTAAACCAAATAACTCAGCCAGGCTTTGCGGATCAGTAAGTAACAGCTGCCGATCAATGAGTTCAAATTCACAGGCTTCGACTGTTGCATCAGCAACTAACTTATCGGCTACCGGACTGGCATTTAATAATAAAGCTTCAAAACTAAATGCTTCAAGCTGATCATTCTCAGCCCAACGTATTGGTGTCGATAACTGTAAGGCTCGCCAATTAGGTGTTGCTTGGTCGAGTATTTGTTGAAAACGCACGACAAAGCCTCGGCCCGTGCCTTCGTAACCATGCAGGGTCGTTGCAAATACAATTCGTGAAAACTTATGTAATAGCTTGTCTAACATTGAGCTAGGTATTGCCGCCGCTTCATCGACCAATAATAAATCAGCGGTCAGATCTGAGTTCAATAATAGATCAGGTGCGACAAACTTGATTTCAGCCTGCTCGAGTTCAATATGACCGGCACTGACTTTAGCGGTTGGCAGCAAACGGGCAGCATGCTCAAATAAGGTATCAACCGTCGCCATGCTAGGCGCAGTGACTATCAGTCGTTGCTTACCATGTAATAAAAGTTCGGCAGCAGCCATACCTAAAGCAGCTGATTTGCCGCGACCTCGATCAGATGAAATCACTAAGGGTCTGCGGCGATGGCCATGTACTACTTTTAATATCGCCTCAACCGCCTGCTGTTGATCAGCTGTTTTATCTAATTGGCTAGGCAATAATTGATTGGGTGAACACAATGAGAGTATTGGTAACGATTGGCCCTGACGCAGATAATAAAAATCATCATGTTCGAAACTATATTGCTGAGCAATGTCTTTAAAGCGCTGCAACCAGAGCCCCTTACTGCTTGGTGCTAACAAGACAAAAAGGATGCCGCCCGCTGTTAGGGTGCCAACGATGGCGCCAAAGCTATCTGCAGAAAAATTAATGCTGCCATCAAAAACAATGACATCAAATTCTTTACCCAGCTGAGTTTGTGCCTGCTTGTGGCTAATAATCGACTGGGGAACATCGGCAGTATTAGCAATAGTGAGCATTTTATCGCTCTTAAACGTTGCTAATAGCTGTGTTACTTGCTGTTGGCAGTCGTCAACATTACTTTCAATAAAGACACATTGGCGCTGCATATTAAATCCTAACTATCTTTAATAATGTGGCGGTGGCGGTTCCACCCCGTTGTCTTCAGGTTGTGATGACTGCATGGTTTGAATTTGCGTACGCATCACCCCCATCGTCATTTCCAAGCGAGTGATTTGCTGCTGCTGGCTAGTCAAAACTTGGTTGAGTTCATCTAATAAGCCATCTTGGAAAGCCACTCGGGTTTGCAAGTCGATAATTTCATCGTTCATTTAATCATCACCATCATAAGATAAGGCTGGTGATAACCAGCGTTCCGCCACATCCATAGACCAGCCTTTACGTTCAGCATAATCTTCTACTTGGTCTTTATCAATTTTACCTAAACCAAAATAACGTGATTCAGGATGGGAGAAATAAAAGCCACTGACCGCAGCTGTTGGCAACATGGCAAAGCTTTCGGTAATAGTCATACCCGCATTAGTTTCAGGATCGATTAACTCCCACAATAAGCCTTTTTCGGTATGGTCTGGGCAAGCGGGATAACCCGGCGCCGGACGAATACCTTGGTACTTTTCATCGATCAAGTCTTCATTTTCAAAACGTTCTTCAGGTACATAACCCCAGAATTCTTTACGCACTCGCTCATGCATTACTTCAGCAAAGGCTTCAGCAAAACGATCTGCCAATGCTTTCAACATAATGCTGTGATAATCATCATGATCATCTTCAAACCGATCAACATGTTCATCAATACCAATGCCAGCGGTGACAGCAAAGGCACCGATATAATCTTTTACACCACTGTCTTTAGGCGCAATAAAATCAGCCAATGCTGCATTAGGACGGCCCGGTGGACGTTCGGTTTGTTGACGTAAGCTGCGTAAGGTCATCCGTACTTCAGAGCGGGTATCATCGGTATACACTTCAATATCATCATCACCCACACTGTTGGCAGGAAATAAACCAAATACCGCTTTGGCTTGTAACCATTTTTCATCAACAATTTGTTTTAACATGGCCTTAGCATCATTAAACAAATGGGTGGCATGCTCTCCGACCACTTCATCTTTCAAAATGCGAGGGTATTTACCTGCCAACTCCCATGATTGGAAAAATGGTGTCCAATCGATACGATCCACCAGCTCAGCTAAAGGGTAATCCTCAAAGATTTCTAAACCCAGTTTTTTAGGTACCGGCGGTGTATAACCAGTCCAATCAATTTTGGTTTTATTGGCTCGGGCATCTGCTATGGCGAGTTGACGACGCTTGCTCTTACGGCCTTTATGAGCGGCACGCTTGTTAATATAGTCAGTCTTAACTTTGCTGACAAAATTATCGCGTAAATCATCACTTAATAAACTCTGTGCCACACCCACGGCCCGTGACGCATCTTTCACATAAACACTGCAACCATGATAGTTGTGTTCAATTTTCACCGCGGTATGAATCAACGATGTAGTGGCACCACCAATCATTAATGGAATATCAAAGCCAAGACGTTCCATTTCTTTGGCAACATGAACCATTTCATCTAATGACGGCGTGATTAAACCCGATAAACCGATAATATCAACATTTTCTTTTTTAGCCGTTTCCAGAATGGTGGTTGCCGAAACCATCACGCCAAGATCAATAATCTCAAAGTTATTACATTGCAGCACCACACCCACGATATTTTTACCAATATCGTGAACATCACCCTTAACGGTGGCCATCAAAATTTTACCGTTATAGCTTATTCCGCCGCCACTATCACCCTTTTCGGCCTCGATATATGGCATTAAATAAGCGACTGCTTTTTTCATTACTCGAGCAGACTTCACCACTTGCGGTAGAAACATCTTACCGGCACCAAACAAATCACCGACCACGTTCATGCCATCCATCAAAGGACCTTCAATCACATGTATCGGACGTTCGGCATTTAGCCGAACCGCTTCGGTATCTTCTTCAATATAGTCCGTCACACCTTTTACCAAGGCATGCTCGAGGCGTTTTTCTACAGGCCATTCCCGCCAAGATAGATCTTCTTTTATCTCGACGCTACGACTACCATCAGCACGATATTTATCGGCGATATCCAATAAACGTTCAGTGCTATCATCACGACGATTAAGAATCACATCTTCTACGTGCTCACGTAGCTCTGTTGGTAAATCATCATAGATAGCCAATTGGCCAGCATTAACGATACCCATATCCATACCCGCTTTAATCGCATGGTAAAGAAACACCGCATGGATCGCTTCACGTAACGGGTTATTGCCTCGGAATGAGAATGACACATTACTCACACCACCACTGATCATGGCATGTGGCAGGCTTTGCTTAATGTCTTGCACCGCTTCGATAAAATCAACAGCATAGTTATTATGCTCATCAATACCGGTGGCAACAGCAAAGATATTCGGATCAAAGATAATATCTTCTGGTGGAAAGCCAACTTGTTCAGTCAGGATTTCATAAGAGCGCGTACAGATCTCACGTTTACGCTCGCGGGTATCGGCTTGGCCCTCTTCATCAAAGGCCATCACGATTACAGCGGCACCATAACGGCGAACTAACTTGGCTTGCTCAATAAACTTATCAACACCTTCCTTCATGCTGATCGAGTTAACAATACCTTTACCTTGTACACATTTCAGACCGGCTTCGATCACTTCCCACTTCGAAGAATCGATCATTATTGGCACGCGACTAATATCAGGCTCAGCAGCAATCAAATTCAAAAAGGTCGTCATAGCCTCAACCGAATCCAACATGCCTTCATCCATGTTGATATCAATGATCGGTGCACCACTTTGCACTTGCTGTCGTGCCACATCTAAAGCGGTGTCGTAGTCACCTTCTTTGATCAACCGTGCAAAACGAGCTGAACCGGTAACATTGGTTCGTTCACCGACATTCACATATAGACTGTCAGGCGTGATATTAAAAGGTTCCAGACCACTTAAACGACAATGATGTTTATTTTCTAATAACTGACGAGGTTTTTCATCGGCCACCGCATCAGCAATCGCTTTAATATGAGCAGGCGACGTACCACAACAACCACCGACAATATTTAAAAAGCCACTGTTGGCCCATTCTTTAATATGCACAGCCATGACTTCGGGGGATTCATCATATTCACCAAATTCATTAGGCAAGCCCGCATTGGGATGAGCACTGATATGACAAGTCACCACATTGGATAACTCTTCCACATATTGACGTAATTCGGCTGCACCCAAGGCACAGTTCAAACCGATGCTGACCGGATCAACATGAGATAAAGAGTTCCAGAATGCCTCTGCTGTTTGGCCTGATAAAGTACGGCCACTGGCATCGGTGATGGTGCCTGAAATCATTACTGGTAACTGAATATTATGTTCATCAAAATACTGTTCGACAGCAAACAAGGCCGCTTTGGCATTTAAGGTATCAAAGATGGTTTCGACCAAAATAAAATCAGAACCACCATCGACTAAGCCAGCAATAGAGACCAGATAAGCTTCAACTAACTCATCATAAGTCACATTTCGGTAACCCGGATTGTTTACATCGGGTGAAATACTGGCAGTACGGTTAGTTGGACCGAGTACCCCCGCGACAAAGCGTGGTTTATCAGGATTTTTAGCCGTTAGCTCATCAGCCACATCACGAGCTAATTTTGCTGATGCGAAGTTTAGCTCGTAAGCCAAATCTTCCATCTGATAATCAGCCATTGCAATCGAGGTACCGTTAAAGGTATTGGTTTCCACAATATCAGCACCGGCTTCAAAATAAGCACGATGAATATCACTGATAATTTTCGGCTGGGTGATCGACAGTAAATCGTTGTTGCCTTTGACATCACAAGGATGGTCGACAAAACGTTCAGCACGAAAATCGGCTTCTTCAAGTTGATAGCTTTGAATCATTGTTCCCATCGCACCATCTAAGATAAGAATACGTTGTTGCAAAAGCTGTTTTATTTGATGAATTGAAGCAGTCAAAATCGGCACACCTAACTATGAAAAAATCTAGAAAATAACAGCACATTATATCAGAACAACCATGCCATCTTGATGACTTAAAAAACTTAGTACAAACACCCTTTTCAGACGGTAAAAGTTGGCTCATAATCAAGTTGTACATCTTTTAACATAACTAAGGAGTACAGCTTATGATCAAAAGAGTCATCACCGGAAAACGTTTGTTCGTACTGGATACCAATGTACTGATGCACGACCCCACTTCACTATTTCGGTTTGATGAACATGACATTTTCATACCTATGGTCGTATTAGAAGAATTAGATCGAGGTAAAAAAGGCCTATCTGAAGTGTCACAGAATGTAAGGCAAGTGAGTCGTTTTCTAGATGAATTAATGCTGAAAGTTGGTGATAGTGAAGCTATCGCTCATGGTATTCCCCTCCCTGATATTAGAATTGAAGATGAATCCCCCGCTAATGGTCGCTTGTTTTTCCAAACCACGCAGATGGAACATGAGTTACCTAAGGACCTGCCCGGCCATCAAGCAGACAATGCTATTTTAGCCATTGCCATTAGCCTACAAAAATCTAGCCCCGACACCACAGTCACCCTCGTTTCCAAAGACATTAACCTACGCATCAAAGCAACGGTGATGGGTATCCATGCCGAAGACTATTACAACGATAAAGTACTTGATGATGTTGACTTGCTCTATCACGGTTCAACAGAACTTGCTGCTGACTTTTGGGATGATCTCAATCGTTTAGAATCGTGGACAAATGATGGTCGCACTTTCTACCAAATTGAAGGAGATGTCGTTAAAGATTGGTATTGTAACCAGCTGGTTTATTCTCCAGATGAAAGCCATGCCATCGAAGCCGTGGTCAGAAAAATCAGTGATGGCGCAGCCGATATCGAGTTGATACATGATTATCGTAAAGACAGTCATGCCATTTGGGGCATTACCGCCCGTAACCGAGAACAAAACTTTGCCTTAAACTTATTAATGGACCCAGCAGTCGACTTTGTCAGCTTGCTCGGTCAGGCTGGCACCGGAAAAACATTATTAACCCTTGCTGCTGCACTCACTCAAACCATTGAGCACAAGCAGTATATTGAAATCATCATGACCCGTGTCACTGTGCCAGTCGGTGAAGATATAGGTTTTCTACCTGGCACTGAAGAAGAAAAAATGACGCCATGGATGGGGGCATTAATGGATAACCTTGAAGTGCTCAATAAAACAGAAGTAGGTGATGATTGGGCACGGCAAGCAACCAATGACTTATTACAAAGTCGTATTAAAATTCGCTCACTTAACTTTATGCGCGGTCGTACTTTTTTAAACCGCTTTATCATTATCGACGAAGCGCAAAACTTAACCTCAAAACAAATGAAAACCCTTATCACCCGTGCCGGACCAGGCAGTAAGATTGTCTGCTTAGGTAATATCGCTCAGATTGATACTCCTTATCTCAGCGAGACTACTTCTGGTTTGACCTACGTTGTTGACCGCTTTAAAAACTGGGAGCATGGTGGTCATATCACCTTATTAAGAGGTGAGCGTTCACGGTTAGCAGACTTTGCTTCCGAACATCTCTAAATCTGGCATAATTAATGATTAGATTTTTAATTTAGTGATAACGTGACGCTAGTTTGACGCCGAGATAGTCCGACATAATACTCGGACTATCTCGCTTCAATTGAACAAGGCCTTAGTCACGCTGTCAGATATAGCCAATAATCTGGAGATTATATAATGGTATCTAACGTTTCAACGCAAGCTGATCGTCGTGAATATTTTCGTATCAACGACTCCGTTTTTGTCGAGTTTCGCTCGGTCAATGACGATGAAGCTGAAACGCTCAGTCAAGTATTGAATGATCCATTACACAGCGCCAATAGTCAGGAAAAAAGCCAGTTTAGAACATTGCAAACCGCCTTTGCTCATCTAACCGATCAAATCAGCCAACATGATCGTGAAATAGCGAGAGCACTGCGTTTACTTGATGAAAAGATCAACCTAATCAACCATGCAGTGCAACGCCAACAAAATAAGTCAGATGATAATCAACTCGTTGAGGCTAATTTAAGTGGCGGCGGTATCGCATTTATGGCTTCACAACAGATTGATGCCAAAGAAGCAGTAGAAATAAAAATTGAACTGCAACCAACCGGCACCTACATTCATACCGTTGCCAATGTTATTTCTTGTACTAAAGCTGAAGATGCAGCCAATCCAGAGGCGCCTTATTACATGCGCCTTGTTTTCACTTATATGAGTGAAGTAGATCGCAGCCTCTTGATCAAACATATCTTAAATCGCCAAGCTGAAATCATCCGTTACAACAGTAATCAACTTGGGGTCAGCCATTTATAAATCATTGTATGTCTAATACCATTTTATACAGCTTTCGTCGCTGTCCTTATGCGATGCGAGCACGATTAGCTATTGCTAATAGCCAAATAACTGTTGAACTACGTGAAGTTGTATTACGCGATAAACCGCAACAACTGCTCGATATTTCAGCCAAAGCCACCGTGCCGGTCCTAATCAGCAACGATAATACCCTTATCGATGAAAGCTTAGATATTATGCTGTGGGCACTCAACCAAAACGATCCTGAAAACTGGTATCAAAGCCTCACTCAAAGTCAGTTACAACTTAGCCAACAATTGATAGCCGACAATGATGGTGAATTTAAATATTATCTCGATCGCTATAAATATGCCGATCGCTATCCTGAGCACAGTCAAGACTATTACCGCCAGCAAGCTGAACAACAGCTACAAATATTAGAGCAGCACCTACAACAACATCGTTACCTAATTACCGATCGAGTCACTTATGCCGACATGGCTATCTTGCCATTTATTCGTCAATTTGCCTTTGCAGATAAACACTGGTTTGATCAAAGTCCTTATCCTTTGCTTCAAACATGGCTAAACGAGTTTATAGAATCTGAATTATTCACCACTATCATGCCTAAATTCAAACAATGGCAAAGTGATGCTGATATAACACTTTTCCCCTCGGCACATTAGCTCCCAACAACAACGCTTGTCATATTGACTTAGTGATAAAAAATCAGCACAGTAAGTGAACTCATAAATAACTGTAACCATCTAATTCCTAAACTCTAAATATGCACATTCCAGCCAAATTCAAAGAAACTGATTTAGACACTTTGTATCAATTGATCACTGAATATCCCTTGGCTACGTTAATTACCTCAGACGCTGGAGAGCTTGATGCTTGTCACATCCCTTTTTATCTCAATAAATCTATTCTAGTGAAGTAGTACTGCAAAGTCATATAGCTAAAGCCAATGACCTTTGGCAAACCTGTAGTAATGAACCAGGTTGTCTTGCTAATTTTTCATGGCCCCAATAGCTATATCAGTCCTAACTTTTACCCATCAAAAAAATCAACCGGCAAGGTTGTGCCCACATGGAACTATGCTGTGGTCCACGTAAAGGGACAGATAACTTTCAGACATGAAAAGGAGTGGCTACTGCAACTTCTCGAAAACCTTTCAGATTTCCATGAGAAAAAATCACAAGCGAATCCTTGGGCTGTTTCAGATGCTCCACAAGAGTTTACGGACCGGCTTGTAGATGCCGTCGTTGGCATCGAAGTTAAGATTGAAGATATAGTCGGTAACTTTAAACTCAGCCAAAATAAATCTAATGAAGATTATGCCGGTGTCATAACCGGTTTAGCAAGTTCAGATGATGAGCTTGATATCTCGGTTGCTAAACAAATGAAAGGTTCCCTGCGAAGATGAACTAAGTATTGTTCTATTTTTTCTATTGGCTAATCACTTCTAAAACAAGTTCATTCACTTCCGGCGCCAGATCGAGAGATAGCTCATCAAAGGTATACCGATGTTGATTGTGAATTATCGGCATCACTTTAAGTAATTTTTTACCCAACTCCGTTTTATTAAACTCAATGATGTTTTGTAGTTCATCTACAGTGAAATGCTGATCGTAGATCGGATAAACCATATTGTTAAACTTATCTTTCTCAGCGATTTGTTGTTCAACCGCCGTTTCAACTATGGCTGTAATTTGTTGCAATATCGCTTTGCTCAGCTCTGGTTGTGATTGTTGTAAAACAGAGGTGATTTGTTGTAAATAACTTTCGATGAGTTGCTGGCTAATATCCTGCTCTGCACGGCTGGTTTGTTCAAGCAGGGTCGCAATTAAGTCTTGTTTGTACTGACTGATTTGACTGTCAGCAAATACTGAGCTGATTGAGAGACTCAATAATGTAATAAATAGCCTAGTAGCCAACTTCATCGTTTTATTTATCCCTCAGTTTCGCCACTTTTGTTCTATCTAATTCTATTTTCAGTGATTGTTCAGACTTAAGAATTTCAACAAATGAAATAAGCAATGAAATCACCATCATCACCAAACTAATCACAAAACAGACCTCACCCAAAAATTGTTGCTGCCAAAACAACATCATCATCGCAAATACACAGAATAAAAATGACATCACCCCAAATGCCTGCATGTATTTGATCAGTTTGATACGCAAGTTTAAGTTGAGGATCTGACTGATTCGATTGGTTTCATCCTGCGTTTGTAAGTCTTTATTCAAGCTACGAATCACACTGGCTAAGGCTAAATAACGGTTGGTATAAGCTAAAAACAACAGGGAGATGCCCGAAAACATAATGGCAGGATCGGTGATATTTAGGTTCATGGTAGTAGTCGATCTAAGAGTAATCGCTCTATTCTAACTAAAACTGCTGTGCACAGAGCAAATCACGATGTTTTATGATGATTTAAATAGCTAAATTTAAAAATGATGTTGCTGATTGTTCTGAATTTAATTGTGGCACCACACCTAAACAAGGAGCAGCAATATATTGCTCTAGTGTTTGCACCATTGCCTTTGCCTGCGGACTAGTTTCTAAATCATTGGCAACCCAACCAAGTAAGCTCAAACCAGTTTGTTTTATGGCTGCAACAGATAATAGAGCATGGTTGATACAACCTAAGCGAATGCCGACCACCAGCACTACTGGCAAATTTAACGTACTGGCCAAATCTGCCATGGTATCTGTTTCATTCAAGGGTACTAACCAACCACCAGCACCTTCCACTACTACAACATCAGCTTGTGCTTGGATTTGTTGATAATGGCTTTTCAGCACATTGATATCAATCGCGGTGGCCGCTTGTTGTGCTGCAATATGCGGTGCAATTGCCGGTGCAAAGGCATAGGGATTTATCAGCTCATAAGCCAGTTCAACATTGGCTTGTTGTTGTAATGCTAAAGCATCTTCATTGCGTAGACCGGCTTGGGTTTGTTGACAACCACTGGCAATCGGTTTCATGCCGGCAACGTTTAAACCTTGTTGCTTGAACAATTCAATCAAAGCAACGCTAATGAAGGTCTTGCCCACTTCGGTATCAGTGCCAGTAACAAATAGACTCGTCATTCTGATGCTGATCGCCGTGAAATCTGACTAACAGGTACTTTAATCGTGCCATCACTGCTTTGTTGTTGTGCCGGTTCGCTACACCAAGCATGGCCATACACCACTTCATAACTTGCCGGTAATACACCTTGTTGGCGAAACTGCTCATAACTGGCAATCATTTTTTGCAGGGCATGTTTGCCAGTCAAACCTCGACGGCGACCACTATTTACATTGTGTGCTCCCAACTCTTTTAAGTCTTTCATCAAGGCCATGGCGGTGTCGTAAGTTAAGGTCATCCGCTCTACATCTAACACCGGTTCGGTCAAACCACTATTCATCATCGCCTCACCAATATCATGCATATCATAGAAAATATTCACATGAGGATAATCATCTACCGCTGCCCAAGACTGACGTAACTCATGTAAGGTATCGGGGCCTAAGGTGGTGAAACTTAATAAACCACCGGGGCGCAATACCCGTTGAATCTCAGCAAAACATTTTTGTGGTTCACACCATTGCAACGACAGATTGGCATAGATCATATCGACACTATTATCAGCTAATGGCAATGACTCAGCATCGCCCGCTAAAAAACGTACTTTATGTTGACCTGGTAACCAACGTTTTAAACCTAAGTCTTGCTTATAACGACGTTGAGCCTGCTTAAGCATCGCCGGTGCAATGTCGACAGCAATAAGAGCGGCATCGGGATAATGTTGTGCTAATAAGCTTAAATTTCGGCCGGTGCCTGCACCTAAATCTAAAATGATGTTCGGTTGCAAAGTCACAAACGATAAACGCTCTAATAACTCATCGGCCGTTTGCCTTTGCAAGATCGCCACATCATCATATTGCTGAGCGGCATCAGCAAAAGATTGGGCAACGTGGTGTTTGTTTGGAGTGTATTTAATGCTCATTAATAAATCGTTCTATCGCTTGCTGACAGGCCAAAGGTTGTGAAATAAACGGTGCATGGCCAGCACCTTTAATAATTTCACTATCGACATCTGCTTTTAATTGTTGCACCTCAGCAATGAGTGCAGCAGGAATTAAGGTATCTCGGTCACCGATAATCAGTTGTAATGGACAAGCCAACATCGCCAGTTCATTTCTCAGGTCGCTATTGATTAACAATGCTAAACCTTCCTGTAATGCAGCCGTCACTGGAGGAGTACTGTTTGCCAATTGCTCTGTTAATTGACGAATAGTGTCTCTGCTTTGTTGTGATCCACGTGCTTGCAGCAATAAGAAACGCTGCAATGTTTGTTGCTGATTGTCAGCCAAATTAGCTGCAAACGCCTCAAACACTTGGGTATCTACAGCACAGGACCATGTTTCATCTTGTACAAATCGAGGGCTCGCTGCAATTAAACTCAGCTTATTAACTCGCTCTGGAAATTGATGAGCAAAAGCAATACTAATTAAACCGCCTAATGACCAACCAATGTAATAAGCTTGCTCAGGCAGTAATGCTGCCATTTTAGCTAATACCACCGGTAAATCTAAATCACCCTGTTGCCATGAGCTTTGGCCATGGCCAGGTAGGTCAACAAGGTGCAAGGTAAAGTTCTGTGCCAAAGCTTCGGCTAACTCATGCCAGACAGCACTTTGCATGCTCCAGCCATGCATCAGTACCAAGTCAGGCCCTTGGCCGATGGTATTAATGTACATGAGCAACGTCTAATGCTGACAACAGTTGATTAACCTGTTGCTCACTGTGACTCGCCGATAAGGTAATACGTAACCGTGCCGTGCCTGCAGGCACTGTCGGCGGCCGAATAACACCAACCAATAAACCTTGCTGTTCTAAGGTTTGGCCTAATGCAACAGCTTGTTTGTCATCACCAATGACTATCGGTTGAATCGGTGTATTAGATGGCATTAAGTCCAAGCCTAATTGCTGTGCACCCGCTCTAAATTGCTTAATCAAACTGGCTAATTTTTCACGTCGCCAGCTTTGTTGTTGCACTAATTTCAAACTGGTTAAAGTGGCCGCCGCAACAGCAGCAGGTTGGGCAGTGGTATAGATATAACTGCGTGCTTGTTGAATTAAGGTTTCAATTACCTCTTCATCAGCAGCAACGAAGGCACCGGCAGTTCCGAATGCTTTACCAAAGGTCGCCATCAAAATAGGTTTATGTTCTAGTTGATAGTGAGTAATTGTACCTTGGCCCTGTTCGCCCAATACGCCAAAACCATGAGCATCATCAATAAATACCCCGGCTTGATATTGCTTAGCTAGGTCCATCATTTCGGGCAACGGTGCAATATCGCCATCCATACTAAATACACCATCACTAACTATCAGTTTTCGTGCTGAATCACTCGCGGCTAATCGACGCTCTAAAGCTGTCATATCAGCATGAAGGTAACGCTGTTGTTCAGCAGCACTAATTCGGCCACCATCCAATAACGATGCATGATTTAACTTATCTTGGATAACGGTATCACCACGATCGAGAAGACCATCAATGACCGCTAAATTTGCCATGTAACCAGTAGAGAATAATAAGGCGCGTTGTTGGCCGGTAAACTCAGCAATGGCTAACTCTAGCTCTTGATGAAAACGACTGTGGCCAGTTAATAAATGGGCAGCGCCACTGCCGACACCTTCATGTTCAGCTGCAGCGATAAATGCTTGGCTAATTTCTGAGTTTGCAGCTAGACCTAAATAATCATTACTGCAAAATGACACCATGTCACGGCCATCAATAATGATATTAACGCCTTGCTGACCGGTGCGAATACGAGGACAACGATAACGTCCCGCCGCTTTACGTTCAGTTAAAGCGGCGGCAAGCTCGTTATTCCAAGGCAGACTGGCCACTTATGCCGCTGAAGAGTGTTTTTCTACTAATGGTGTAATGCCTAAACGCGCGAATAACTGCTGATCATGATTGGTATCAGGATTATCGGTTGTTAGTAGCTTGTCACCATAAAAAATTGAGTTGGCACCAGCAAGGAAACTCATTGCTTGCAGTTCATCACTCATAAATTCACGGCCAGCAGACAAACGTACAAAGGAGTTCGGCATGATGATACGTGTCACTGCTATCGTGCGTACAAACTCAAAAGCATCTAGGTTTTCAATGCCGTTTAATGGCGTACCTTCTACCTGTACTAATAAATTGATTGGCACGCTTTCTGGATGACTAGGCATATTTGCCAAGCTGATTAATAAGCCAGCACGATCTTTACGTTCTTCTCCCATACCAACGATACCGCCACTGCAGACATGAATATCGGCATTACGCACATAACTCAAGGTATCTAAACGATCTTGGTAAGTACGGGTAGTAATAATATCGCCATAGTATTCAGGTGAAGTATCCAAATTATGATTGTAATAATCTAAACCGGCTTCTTTTAAACGCGTAGCTTGGTGCTCTTCCAACATGCCTAAAGTGACACACGTTTCTAAGCCCATGTCTTTCACACCAGAAACCATGTCAGCAACACGTTCTAAATCACGGTCTTTCAGATTACGCCATGCAGCACCCATGCAAAAACGACTTGCACCCGACTCTTTTGCTTCTGCTGCGCTTGCTAATACTTTATCTAAAGGCATGATCGGTTCAGCTTTAACTGCTGACTCATGGTGTGCACTTTGTGGACAATAACCACAATCTTCTGCACAACCACCTGTTTTAATGCTTAATAAGGTACTGATTTGTACTGCATTTGGATCAAAATTTTCACGGTGAAGAGTTTGAGATCGGTACATTAAGTCGGCAAAAGGTAAAGCAAATAGTGCTTCTACTTCTTCAGACTTCCAATCGTGACGAATAATTTGGTCGGTATTTACTTCATTTTCAGGCATGATGTTACTTCAATAGATTTAAATGGATTAAGTCTTGATGGCAATGAATGCTTTCTCAAAATTGACACATCAAATAGCGCGATTATACAGCAATCTGCTGTCTGTTCCTTGTTTACTCTGTGCTAGCCCTTGCACGACTCATGCAGTGTGCAATGAATGTATCGCTGAGTTGCCCATATTGGGCAGTCATTGTCCTCGTTGTGCTACGCCCATTAGCGCCAATCTTACTTGTGGCCATTGCTTAAATAATCGTCATAAACAAGATAAAACGTTTAGTTTATTTAGCTATCAAACGCCCATAGATAGGCTTATTGGCGATTTTAAATATCACGACTCCGTTTATCTTAGTGCTTTTTTTTCCTCATTGATGGCCGAACAGCTTAACCAATCAATTTTGCCAAAATTATTAATGCCTATTCCCTTACACCCAAAGCGCCTCAAACAACGTGGATATAATCAATCTTTAGAATTAGCCAAAAATCTATCAAATCAACTAGCCATACCTACTGATAAGTACAATCTAATTAGAAATCGTGACACCCCGCCACAAATATCTTTACCCTATGATCAGCGCAAGCGTAATCTTCGTAACGCATTTACATTAAAGCCGTGTAATTTACCTGATCATATCGCATTAATCGATGACGTACTGACCACAGGACATACCGCCAATGCCGCAGTAAAATTATTACGGCAACAAGGTGTTATCACAATTGAACTATGGACAATTGCACGTACAATAAGCCATGATTAGAGCTTATGGACAACCATTTGCGATCACAAGGTCAATTGATGTCAACAGACGTTGAGAAATTACAAGCTCAGCTTGATAACTTTATTCAAATTGCGAAAAACAATGAACGTAAGCAGATCAACTTTCAACAATATGAGTTGAGTTTGCTCAACTGTTCTGATCTATTTGAACTGCTCACGTTGATCCTTGAGCAGCATAAAGAAAAATTTCAACTGACTGAAGTGACCTTGTTACTACATGATCCTGAGTATGAATTTCAGCGTTTAATTGATTCCAGAACAACACCACCACCTTGGCGAAAGAAACTGTTGTTTCAACAAAACTTACAGTTTATTAATCAATATTTCACCATACTGCGTAAACCACGCCTGTCAGAATTCTCTCTGCACCAGCATCAGCATTTATTTCTAGATAACGATACCCTACGCTCTGTTGCGTTATTGCCTTTGGTTCGCCATAACAAGTTAATTGGTAGCTTAAACTTAGGCAGCCGCAAAGCCGATAGATTTCAGGCCAATATCGGTACCCAGTTTCTACAACATCTTGCCGCGGTGGTTTCAGCTTGTATTGAAAATACTCGTTTGCACGAACATATTAAACAAGTTGGCTTACGCGATCCTCTAACTGGTGTTAATAACCGTCGTTTCTTTGATCAACGTGTAGAAGAAGAAGTAAAACGTGCTCAACGTAATAAAACACCTTTATCCTGTTTATTTATCGACTTAGATCATTTCAAACGGATCAATGATAACCATGGCCACCAAGCAGGCGATGCCGTACTCAAGCAAACGGCACACATCCTTGATGACACCATTCGCGCCAATGATGTGCTCGCCCGTTATGGCGGCGAAGAATTCGTTTGTTTATTGGCTGATACAACTGGTGATGATGCCAAAGAGCTCGCTGATCGAGTTCGTGAAAAAGTAGCTAATACAGTCTTTCAGATCTCACCATCAGTATCGCTCAATATCACCATGTCGGTAGGCTTAGCCACCTTAGATGAAACCACCAACGTTTATTCCAGCAGCCAATTAATCCATGCAGCAGATCAAGCCGTCTATGTTGCTAAAGTATCAGGCCGAAATAGAGTGCATAAAGCCAACTAATTACCATGCTATTGACCTTTATTATCAATAGTTTATTAATCACTCTCACCGTTATTATTCATTATGAATTATTGTACAACCTGGCAGTAAAACTACCGTTATTACCGGTTAAGCCACGACTGCGGGTGTTATGTGGCGTATTTATTATTTTATTGGCGCATATTATAGAAATCTGGCTGTTTGCCTTTGCTTATTTCTTGATGATCAATATTGATGGTCTTGGCAGTCTAAGTGGCAACTTCAATCAGAGTCTACTCGATTGTAGTTATTTTTCTTTTACCAGTTATACCACCTTAGGTTTCGGTGATATTGTGCCGACCGGTCATATTCGTTTTTTAACAGGCTTAGAGTCATTGACAGGATTGGTGATGATCACCTGGTCAGCATCATTCTTATTTATTGAAATGCAAAAGTTTTGGCCTAAAGGCAGAGCGACCTAGATTCAAGTTCAGACTAACGAATAATAATCGCACTAGGATGATGTACTAATATCGAAAACTTCTGTTTCGACCGTGAGGCCCAACCTCTAACTTCAAGAGCTTGATTCAAGTATGTCTCTAACTCTGGGAATAAATGAAGATTAGTTTTAGCGATGCGAAGATCGACATTTTTCGACAACATTAATCGTACATAACTACGACCATGTTTAATTGATGTTGCCGTAGCTAAATATCGCTGCCAACCTTTCGAATTAGCTTTGGATAATTGTTCGACTGGACGTGGCTTGGTTTTGGCTTGCGACCATATGCCCAGTTGAGCTAATTCAGCGTGCTGTTGAGCGGAGGTAAGTTCCTCACTGTAACGTAAGTTTGGAGGAATAATCGTCACCGTTGCCAAGCCTTGTGCAACGATGGTTAGGTTTAAATGTTCATCATCAGCTAAAAAACAATGGGCTAATAATCGTTTATATTTATCACGTCGCTGTTGATCATACTCAAGATAAACTTGGCCCTGTTGGAGTTTTTTCTGTAACCACAGCTTAGCTTGTTGGCCACCTTGTTCGCCTTGCCGCAGTCTACTTTCGATCTCAGGTGTATTGATACCTAATAAACGAACACGCTCGCCATTTTCTAAAATAATGGTATCGCCATCATAAACTTTCGCTACCGAATGTAAGTAACGATAAGGCTGAACTTGGCTAATAACCGGTTGTGAGTTGGCTGTCGCTAAATCAGAAAATGTAACATTGCCATCATCATCCTGACTGCGATAGATATCTGCCGCAAACAAATTGGCCTGCATAAGCAGGCCAATGAGTAATCCATTTCTCATCCATAACTTCATAGAGACATTGTCCCATGAAAAAGGCGAGTGTGGTTAATGAGTTATCGTACGCCACTCCAACCAGAACCTAGGTCAAGGTTCTCGAACCAGTTTAAGAATTTATCAACATCTTCACCTTTGAAAATAGCACCATGTTGAGGACATAACATCTCAACATCACGCTTTCTAACTTGTGCTATCCAACGCATTTTTGCCGTATTTGATGGCATCCAACGACGATGGAAATATTCCATATACTGGGTATGTTGTTCAAAGTCAGTTACAAAAGAACCAGCATAATCATCTGGTAATAATGCCGAACCAACATCACCTGAAAATAAAATTTTCGCTTTTGGATCGTAAAGAGACAAGTTACCTGATGAATGCAAATAATGAGCAGGGATAACTTCTAAATCATGGCCGCCCAAAGTAATAAAACCACCTTCATCAGGAATCGGTCTAATATTTTCTAATTTAACACCAAAATGAGCAATAAATTTAACCCAAATCTTAGGCATATAAACAATTAGATCGGGATTAGTTTGGCTCCACAATGCTAATGATGAAATAACATCAGGATCTTGGTGTGATACAAACACAGCTTCAACATTGGCTAAGTCAAAGTGTTTAGAAAATTCCGCAGCGACTACAGAAAATATCTCACCACCACCGGGATCAAGTAACAAGCCACGATCGTTATTTCGGATTAAATATTGGTTGGTATCGATGACTTCTGACCGTCGTTCTTGATCCTGCCCCAACATCATCCAGCTATGGCTGTTTTTGGTATATAGTTGTTCAACGCGCATAGAGCAAGTTCCTCTGGTTTGATTGTTGTTTTTCCATCGTATCTGTTAAATCTCGCAATAAAGAGTGCTGACGGGAAGATTGTGTACCTAATTGGCGAACCAGTTCTCTTAACATGTTAGCGACCGCTTCAAAACTCACGCCATGCTCACCAGCACTCGCCGCTTCTACTGAGGAACATACCGCCAAATATTCACCTTTTTTAACCAAAGTCGCCACCGGAGACAGTAAGTTTTTTAACGAGCCCAAACTCCGACTTAATTTCGTATTATGATCGCGGATCTCATCAACCACATATCGTTGACCCCGTTCAAAATATTTAGGTGATGTTTTTGTCGCCTTTTCATCTAACCGATTCAATAAGTTTCTATAGGTCATATAGTCAGAGAATAATCTAGCTAGGTTTGATGCCAGCTTTACAATGTCATTAATGACTTTTTGAGTATCATTAATGCAATGAGACACATCATCACCGAGCAATTGAATATCTTGCGTTAATACACGAAAGGCATCGCCTTCACTGCCTGCTCGTGCCGCCGAACTAACTGCATTTGATGACAATAGGTGCATCTGCTTTGCTAGTGGCACTAACTTATGTAATTCAGTATTTAAGCTTACGCATTGGCGAAAAACCATGTCGTATGCTTCCCCTATATTTCGGGTATATAAATTTTCGCTCACAGGTGGCCTCGTAAATTTGTTTTCTGTATCAAATTAATACGTAGTGGACGGCAATACCTATAAATAATGCAGCACCTACCCAATTGTTATTAAGGAAGGCAAGCAAGCACTGTGCCGGTTGTCGCTGCTTGACCAAATTTTGTTGATATACAAATAGGCCAACAGTTGCTGCCACTGCCAAATAATAAACTAAGTCCATTTCTAATTGATTGCCAATCAGAATGATTATAAGCAAATAGGTAGCTTGTAATATACCGATTATTGTTCGGTCATCATCACCGAATAATATAGCGGTTGATTTCACGCCAGCTAGTAAATCATCTTCACGATCAGCCATCGCATAATATGTATCATACGCCGTTGTCCACAAAATATTTGCTAAAAATAACAACCAGGCAATAACAGGTACTGTTTCTGTCTGAGCGGTAAATGCCATCGGTATTGCCCAACCAAACGCTGCGCCTAAATATACTTGTGGTAGAAAGGTATAGCGCTTCATAAAGGGATAAGTGGCCGCTAAAAATAACGCGACAAACGACATTAAAATCGTCATTGTATTCAAGAATAAAACTAAGATAAATGCCAGCAATGACAGTCCGGCAAATGTGAACAGCGCATGTTTTGGCTGTAAAGCACCGGTAGCTAACGGCCGATTAACGGTACGTGCGACCAAGCCATCAACATCTCGATCAGCATAATCATTAATCACACAACCCGCTGAGCGCATCACAATCACACCCATGACAAAGATAAATAAGATATCAAGATCGGGCATGCCATCAGCTGCAATCCATAATGCTGATAGGGTTGGCCAAAGTAATAACAAGATACCTATTGGCCGATCTAAACGCATCAATTGCACATAGGGCATTATTTTTTTCTGCCAAGACTCCATTAGTCATTATCCACTAAAGTCGGCAAAAATATCTCATTCACCAGCAGAACTTTGCCGCCTATATAAAACCGAGATCGTCTGGCCCATAATTCGTCTGGTCGATAATTTTCTTCTAACACAGCCATTTCATATAACCACTCACCCGGTGTTAAACGTGCGACTTCAATAGGGTCTCGTTTTACCGTTGGGTCGGTAAACAATAATTCACCTAATGGTTTAGTTCCTAATGCACTGAAGCGTTTTTTCATCGCCTGATAAGTGGCTAGAGGAATAATCGTTCTGGCATACACTTTGGCATTATCACCATCCATCAAACGGACTTCACGTTGCATAGCCATTTGCGTGGTCGGAATGCCTAAATTAATGCACTCATCAGGTAACGCTTTAATCCAGTGGTTGCCTAATAATTGCACTGAAAATCCATGCTCACTCACTGTCTGTAATCGGCGAGTTAACGAGCCAGTATCAGTTAACCAAGCAGTCAGTTGTGAGGGGATTAATCGTCGTTGAGCACAATGCCAGCTGGGCCAATGTTTCATTTTGCCATCTCTTTTAACATGTTATACCTGTCCAAAATCAATCCTATGTCCAAACCAACGAGTAATTAAGTCTTCTGCCCGCTCCGGTGTCGATTGCAAGAAGCTATCTGCAGCTTGTTGCATCACTGCAACGAGGTCTTGGTCTTCAACTAAATCAGCAACCCGAAATTGTGGCAAGCCCGTTTGTCTGGTGCCTAATAATTCACCTGGACCTCGTAACTCAAGATCACGTTGGGCAATGACAAAACCATCATTGGTTTCACGCAAACATTTTAAGCGAGCTTGCCCCTTTTCTGAGAGCGGAGAATGATACATCAACACACAGTGACTTTGAATACTGCCCCGACCGACTCGGCCTCTTAATTGATGTAATTGCGCCAAACCTAAGCGCTCTGAATTCTCAATCACCATTAAACTGGCATTAGGTACATCCACCCCCACCTCGATCACCGTTGTTGCCACCAGCAAATCAATATCACCGGCTTTAAACGCCTGCATGATCGCTTCTTTTTCATGACCTTTCATCCTGCCATGAACTAAAGCGATTCGTAAGTCAGGCAGTGCTTGCTGCAACTCGATAGTACTATCTTCTGCAGCCTGACACTGTAAATGCTCTGACTCTTCAATCAGCGTGCAAACCCAATAAACTTGTCGTTTTTCCTGACATGCCACAGCCACTCGAGCCACGATATCATCACGACGACTGTCCGGAATAACAACTGTTGTAACTGGACTTCGCCCAGGTGGTAACTCATCGATTACCGATACATTCAAATCGGCATAAGCCGTCATCGCTAAGGTTCTAGGTATCGGTGTTGCCGTCATCACTAATTGATGAGGAACCAGCTCCAGGTTTTTACCTTTATCCCGCAACGCTAGCCGTTGATGCACACCAAATCGGTGTTGCTCATCAATCACCACCAAACCTAAATTATTGAATACGACTTCATCTTGAAACAAAGCATGAGTGCCGACAGCAACCCGAATTTCACCACTGTCTAAATCAGCTAAAGTTTGCTTTCTTTCTGCTGCTGTTTGCTTACCGACACACCAACCTACCGAAATACCTAACGGCTCAAGCCATGCTTTAAAAGTACGTAAGTGTTGTTCCGCCAACAACTCAGTCGGTGCCATCATCACCGCTTGATAACCGGCCGACACCGCAGAAACTACCGCCATAGCAGCCACTACCGTTTTACCCGATCCCACATCGCCTTGCACTAAGCGCTGCATCGGTTGGTTTTGAGTAATATCCAGCAGGATTTCATCAATCACACGTTGTTGTGCATTGGTCAGCGGAAATGGCAGTTGTTGTAAAAACTGCTGGCTATGTTCATCTACGCCTTTCAACACTGGCGATTTATGTTGTAACGTTCGTTGTCGCAACTGACGCATACTCACTTGATGAGCGAGTAACTCTTCATAGGCTAAACGACGTTGGGTAGGATGGGTACGTTCTAATAATTGCTGCACATCAACATCAGGTGGAGGCTGATGGACATAACGTAAGGCATCGGTCAGCGAATAATGAGCCACTGGGTGTAACCGATTATTCTCACTAAGTAATTCAGGCAAACTACTATTGTCCAAACATGCCAATGCTTGTTTTAATAATTTCCTTAAACTCAGTTGATGCAAACCTTCCGTTGTAGGATAGATGGGAGTTAACTCTGTCTCTACCGGTACAAAACCTTCAACTGCAATAATCTTATATTCGGGGTGTACCATCTCTAATGACGATGGACCATTGCGTAATTCACCAAAACAACGTACCCGTGCACCTTGGCTGAGCTGCTGTTGCTGAGTTTTGGAAAAGTGAAAAAAGCGTAATACCAGTGAGCCGGTACCGTCTTCAATATGACACAACAAAGAACGACGGCGGCCAAATTTAATTTGGCTGAGCTTAACGGTGCCTTCAATCAGGCATTCTTGGTGTAATCGAACACTGCCTAATGGATGTAGGCGGGTACGATCTTGATAGCGAAGAGGCAAATGAAACAACAAATCTTGAACCTGTTGTATGCCTATTTTGTGAAGACGTTCAGCTACTTTACTGCCAACGCCTTTTAAAGCAGTAACGGACTGCGATAATACTAAATTGTCGACCACCGTCCGTTACCTATCTTCTTCAACTATTCTTATGCGCCTAAGTGCATAACGGCATCCATTTCTACCGGTACACCTTTGGGTAAAGATGCCACGCCAATAGCGGCGCGAGCAGGATAAGGTTGCTCAAAATATTCGGCCATGATTTCATTAACAGTGCCGAAGTAGCTCAAATCGGTTAAGAAAATGTTTAATTTTGCAATATCTTGCAATGTGCCGCCTGCCGCTACCGCAACGGCTGATAAGTTATCAAATACCTGACGTACTTGAGTTCCAAAATCACCTTCAATCACTGTCATTGTTTCAGGCACTAAAGGGATTTGCCCTGATAAATAAACTGTATCGCCAACTTTAACTGCTTGTGAATAAGTACCAATTGCTTCAGGTGCATTTGATGTATGAATAATTTTGCGAGCCATTTTACTCTCCGTTAGGTTCACCTAATGCTAGGTGATAATTAAAATCAATATATTAGGGTTATTGGTTGACTCTAGTAATGCGTACTACCATATCAATATGACGCAGGCGACGAATAACACGAGCCAAGTGTTGCCGATTTAACACTGAAATAGTGAGACGCAGATCGGAATACTCACTTTCTCGCTCATCTACCATCACATTATCAATATTCGAATCAGTTTCCGACACCGCTACTGCAATAGTTGCCAACACACCACGCTGATTTAATACATGCACAATAATATCAACCGGGAACTCACGATTAACATCTGGCGACCAAGCCACATCCAACCACTTATCTTGTTGACCACGTAAATTAAGTGTCGTTTTGCAAGATACTTGGTGAATAACAATGCCGCGACCAGCACTAACAAAACCGTTAATAGCATCACCTGGAATCGGATGGCAACAGCGAGCAAAGTTCACCACCATGCCCTCAGTACCTGCAATCATCAATGGTTGCTGTTCAATATTTGCTGATACTTCATCTTGTATCATTTTTTGAGCAATTAATAATGCTGAACGATTACCCAGTCCAATATCATCTAATAAATGCTCCATACTTTCTAATTCTAGTTCTTCTAATAAATCATGGACCCGCTGATGTGGAATGTCCTTAATTTGAGTAGAAAAAGCATGCAAATGTTTATTTAATAATCTATGTCCTAGCATCACCGCTTCTTCATTACGCAATTGTTTCAGGTAATGACGAATACTAGATCGTGCTTTTGCCGTGATCACAAAATTCAACCACGATGGATTTGGGTGGCTAGATGGAGATGTAATCACCTCAACTGACTGGCCCGTTTCCAACTGAGTGCTTAATGGTACGAGATGTCGGCCCACTTTGGAAGCCACACAAGAATTGCCAATATCAGAGTGAACAGCATAGGCAAAATCAACGGTAGTGGCACCACGAGGCAAGGACATGATCTGACCTTTGGGCGTAAACACGTAAATTTCTTCCGGAAAGAGATCGATACGTAAGTTTTCTAAGAATTCAATCGAATCCCCAGAGTCTTTTTGCATTTCTAAAATACCTTGCAACCATTGCCTCGCACGTCGGTGCGCTTGGTTACTACCTTCACTTTCACCCGTTTTATATAGCCAATGTGCAGCGACACCCGCTTCTGCCATTTGATCCATATTTCGTGAGCGAACTTGTACTTCTATAGGCAAACCATAAGGGCCAAACAGCACGGTATGTAATGATTGGTAGCCATTCGCTTTTGGAATAGCAATATAATCTTTAAATTTTCCTTGCACTGGCTTGTATAGATTATGGGCCACACCCAACATCCGGTAACACTGATCAACATCATCAACGATAATGCGAAATGCATACATATCCATTACTTCAGAAAAGGATAGTTGCTTGCTGACCATTTTCTTATACAAGCTGTACAGATTCTTTTCGCGGCCTTGGATATCGGCGCTAATGCCTTCCTGTTCCATCCGGTTAAGAATAGATGCCGTGATCTGTTGGACAACTTCTTTACGATTACCTCGTGACTTACGTACCGCGTCAGCTAGAACTCGGTAACGTATCGGGTAAAGTACATGAAAACCTAAATCTTCCAACTCACAACGCATTAGATTCATGCCTAAACGTTGGGCTATCGGTGCATAAATATCGAGCGTTTCATGGGCAATACGACGACGTTTATCGGGGCGCAAGTGCAACAAGGTACGCATATTGTGGAGACGGTCTGCTAATTTGACGATGATCACTCGAATATCTTGTGACATCGCCAATAACATTTTTCGTAGATTTTCAGCTTGAGCATGCTGACGAGTTTCAAATGCCGCTTGGGCAAGTTTACTCACGCCCTCAACCAACAAAGCCACTTCTTCACTAAATTCGCTAGCCAACTGCTCACGTGAGATCGCAGTATCTTCAATCACATCATGCAGCAGCCCAGCCATGATGCACTCATGATCCATATGCATAAGAGCAAGGACATGAGCAACCGCTAAGGGATGAGTAATATATGGTTCGCCTGAACGCCGCATTTGGCCTTCATGCGCCTGTTCTGCATAGAAATAGGCGCGACGAATATCATCAACCTGCTTAGACTCTAAATAGTTTGATGTAGCAAAACAGAGATCATCAATGGCTAACTTTGGTTCGGATTGCTGGATTTGGACCAGCTCATCAGCTACCGTTGGTTTTGCACTCAAGGATATTACTTCCCTACTTGTAATTCTTCTTCTGCAACAATACTTTCTTCAGCATGAACGCGTGCACTGGTTTTAGTTAAGATGCTTGCATCAACTAAACCTGCAGCAATTTCACGTAAAGCTAAAACGGTTGGTTTATCATTTTCCAATGGCACCATTGCATCAGCACCCATTGAAATTTCACGTGCACGTTTTGACGCCACTAAAACTAATTGAAAACGGTTATCTACGTTTTCTAAACAATCTTCTACTGTTGTACGTGCCATATTTTCTTCCCCAAAAACGTTTAATTTTACGAAATAACCAGAACTTACGCCAGAAGTTCTACTAATAATTTTGCTTGTACTTGTTTTTGTACTGTTATTGACTGGCGTTGTGCCGTCATGATCGCCTTTAATTCATCTAAAGCCAACTCAAAATCGTCATTGATAATTAAATAATCGAACTCAACATAATGTGACATTTCATTTTCAGCATCACGCATCCGGCGTGCAATGGTCGCATCATCATCTTGGCCACGGCCTTGTAAACGGTGTTCTAAGGCCTCTTTAGATGGAGGTAAGATAAAGATCCCAGTGCAGTCAGGCTGATTTTTTCTAACCTGTTGCGCGCCTTGCCAATCAATTTCCAATATCACATCTTGGCCAAGTTCCAACTCAGACATGACTGCTGCACTCGATGTTCCATAAGAATTATCAAATACAGTTGCCGATTCCAAAAAATCACCCGTATCACGCATTTGCGCAAACTGTTCCTGACTGACAAAGAAATAATCCTTGCCATTAACTTCACCCTCACGTGGCGCACGAGTAGTGTGAGAAACAGATAATTTTATTTGCTGATACTTCGCAACCAGTGCGTTTACCAAACTTGTTTTCCCTGCACCTGATGGCGCGGCAACAATAAAGAGACTTCCACTCATTTTAATTTGATTCCTGTTCGCTTTTTTACGCTACGTTATTTATAGAATTTTATATTCTATATGTCGCGTATTCTACGCTTAATTTCTAACTATTTATAAGCAATAAGCACAAATAAAAACCTTTTCAAATAATTTTGAGATATATGACTTTCGAGTTTTCAAGCATTGAGGTTCTGTAGCTAAAAGTAAAGAAAGTGGACGGTTCACGAAGGTATAGACATACCTTTAATAAGCATTAAGCCTAAATCAAGTCTTCAGTTAGGTGATTGAAATTAATCTACATCTAGTACTAAAGTACTATAGACATCCTTGTTGACTACTAATATTATGTATGTCGAATTATGTGAAGTCCGTCACACTTCACTAAAGCCAAATACTTAGGAGTAGGTGATGAAAACCAAAATAACAACATCTTTGCTTTTTGCAGTTATGACATTATTTAATGTGTCTGCTGCTACTGCAGGCCCTGTTGGTCCCGGAACATGCTCAAATTCCGATGTTACAGCAAATGGAACGGGAGGCCCTGCCTCTGCTATCTACTGTACCAATCAAGCAGGCAATGATGGTAACGGTGTTAATTTCTCAGCTAATATCAACTCACTGTTCAATACAGAATTTGGAACGTCACTCAGTGGTAACTGGTCACAACTGGCTAAAAATGATGCCATTGGCAACCAAAATATTAGTAGCGGGCCTTGGGATTTTTCAGCATTAGCCGCTTCAATCACCAATCCATTTGTGATTGTATTGAAGGCAACTAACAACTTCGCTGCTTACCTATTTGACTTCACAACTGATGGCACCGGGACATTTAATACCGTTGGTATAACGGATGATAGTAAACAACATGATATCTCTCATATTTCTATTTATACTTTAGATACCATTTCACAGGTTCCAGTGCCTGCAGCACTATGGTTGTTTGGCTCTGCTCTAATGGGATTAGTAGGTATACGTAAACGTTATACAGCATAAGCCTCCCTCAAAAAATCAAATAAAAAAGCCGTGATAAATATCACGGCTTTTTTATTTCTAATAGTCAGTGCTAGCTGACTTTGTTTTAGTCCTGACTATAATTATTCAATATTCTGGATCTGTTCACGCATTTGCTCTATCAACACTTTCAAATCAACCGAATGACGAGTGGTATCACTATCAATGGATTTTGATGCCAAGGTATTGGCTTCACGATTCAGTTCTTGCATTAAAAAGTCTAAACGGCGACCAACAGGTTCATCACGTTGCAATACATTTTGCACTTCAATGACATGGCTTTGTAGTCTATCTAACTCTTCTGCAACATCACTTTTTTGTGCTAGCACGACCATCTCTTGCTCTAAACGTTCTGCATCAAGGTTCACAGCTAGTTCAGCAACACGGTCAGCCAATCGCTGGCGATGTTGGGCTAAAATGTCAGGCATACGCTCACGCACATCAATGGCAATCGTATTAATATCATCACAACGTTGTTCGATCATTTGTTGTAACGCTGAACCTTCGGTTTCGCGAGTGGTAATCAACTCTTCAATCGCAACTTTTAACGATGATAGAACGGTTTTATTTAACGCGTTTTGGTCTAGCGAGTCAGAAATTATTACCCCAGGCCATTGCAATACTCTTAATGGGTCAACTGGCGCTGCTTGCTCAGAAAAGTTCGCCACTTGTTCGCAACTATTCACTACCGCTTGGGCTAACTCTTTATCTATTTCTAAAGTAGTCTGCTGTTGCTCTGGCGCTTTATAGCGCAACACAGCGTCAATTTTACCGCGGCCTAACTTATCGGTGAACATTTTTCGGATCTTCATTTCTAAAGGTCGAAAACTTTCTTCCAAACGTAATGCCACCTCAAGGTAACGATGATTTACCGAGCGAATTTCCCAAGTCAAACTGCCTTGATCGGTTTGCTGTTCTTGGCGGGCAAAGGCCGTCATGCTTCGAGTCAATTTAAAATCCTAAAAATCATTAAAAAAGACATCTTAACTAAAACTAGTACTAAAAAGCATCTGTATTTATTCAGACCCACGTATAATGTTGCGATTATTTATATATGAAGGAAGAAGCTATGCGTCCAAGCGGTCGTCAACCTAATGAATTACGTAATGTAAAAATTACCCGTAACTACACAAAACATGCTGAAGGTTCAGTTTTAGTTGAATTTGGCGATACCAAAGTATTGTGTACCGCTTCTGTTGAAGAACGCATTCCTAACTTCCTTCGCGGCAAGGGTGAAGGTTGGGTTACAGCAGAATACGGCATGTTACCGCGCTCAACAGGTAGTCGCATGGCACGTGAAGCTGCTCGCGGTAAGCAAAGTGGTCGTACTATGGAAATCCAACGTTTAATTGGTCGTTCTTTACGTGCAGCGATTGATTTAAAGGGTTTAGGCGAACGCAGCATCACTATTGATTGTGATGTTATTCAAGCTGATGGCGGTACTCGTACTGCATCAATCACCGGTGCTTTTGTTGCTCTGCAAGATGCAATCAACCACTTGATTACCAAAAAGAAAATCAAGAAAAGTCCTTTACATGGCCAATTAGCATCAGTGTCTGTGGGTATTTACGACGGTACGCCAGTGCTAGATCTTGATTACATCGAAGATTCAAATGCTGAAACAGATATGAATGTGGTGATGAACGATGCCGGTGCTTATATCGAATTACAAGGTACGGCTGAAGGTCATGCTTTCCACCCTGAAGAATTAACTGCAATGTTAGCTTTGGCCAAAGAAGGCATCGACGACTTAATGGTTAAACAACGCGAAGCTTTAGCCCAATAATGAAAAAAATTGTTTTAGCCAGCGGCAATAAGGGCAAACTCAAAGAGTTTGCCCAATTATTTGCAACAATGAACATTGAAGTCGTGCCACAGTCTGAATTTGATGTGCCTGAAGCCGAAGAAACCGGCCTGACATTTGTTGAAAATGCCATCATCAAAGCACGTAATGCAGCCAAATATACTGGATTGCCTGCGATTGCTGATGACTCAGGTATTGAAGTTGATGCCCTACAAGGCAGACCTGGTATTTATTCGGCACGTTTTGCTGGCGCAGATGCCACTGACCGAGACAACTTACATCTCTTATTAGAGCATCTACAAGATAAACCCACCGCAGAACGTACTGCACGTTACCAATGCTTATTGGTTTATATGGAGCATGAAAATGATCCAACGCCGTTGATTAGTCAGGCTAGCTGGGAAGGACGAATCTTGCCGGCTCCTATCGGTGATGGCGGCTTTGGTTATGATCCCATTTTCTGGGTTAATGAAACGCAATGTAGTTCTGCTGAACTCAGTCCAGAACAAAAACATGCGATTAGCCACCGAGGCAAAGCCTTGCAGAAATTCATGGCACAGTTCTCATCAAATGAGCAATAACAGACTTTTTAATTTCTGTCTTTTGTTAGTGATATCCATGATGACAGCCTGCTCATCACGACCTATTTCTGAGCAAGCTATCGCACCTATTTTCAAACTAGATAGTGTGCAAAGCCTGGAAAAATATAAGCTATTTATTGGTCACCCCACACCTAGTTTATATTCCATTTGCCGTCATAAAACCTGCCGAGAAATTGCTTTTGTCAGCTTAAGTGATGTTCAGTGGCAGAATGTTGAAGCACTGTTTTCTCCACCAGCAATATCAGCTGAATACGAACGCGGCCAAATACAACAAGCAGTTGCCTTACTTGAAACCTATACTGGCGAGCAAACCAACACCGATAATGATCGAGCTGAAAATGACTCAAGGTCAGGTATTCAAGGTCAGATGGATTGCATCGATGAAGCCACCAATACCACGGTGTATTTACGGATGATATCCAAAGCAGGTTTATTAAAGTGGCATCAAGAGGCATCACGTATAGGTAGAGGCGTGATGACTGGTAATATTCCACATAACACTGCAACCATTATCGAAATAGAATCAGGTACGCCTTATGCCGTTGATTCATGGTTTGAAGACAATGGTGTAGAGCCCCATATTTTGCCTCTTGCAGAATGGAAATCAGGTTGGTGGCCACAATAATGTATAACTTCACAGCCTTGCCGCCCCTCAGCTTATATATCCATGTGCCATGGTGCGTACGTAAATGCCCGTACTGTGACTTCAATTCCCATAAGTCACCAGACCAGATCCCTGAAGATGCTTATATTGATGCCTTGATCAGAGATTTAGAACAAGAAGTACCCTTAATCTGGGGACGCACCGTGACCAGTATTTTCATCGGTGGCGGCACGCCGAGCCTATTATCAGCCGAAGCCTACGATCGCTTATTTTCAGCAATACGAGCACTCTTACCGTTAAGTAGCCAAGCTGAAATTACCTTAGAAGCGAATCCCGGTACCTTTGAACAAGAACGGTTCGCCGATTATCTAGCCTTAGGCATTAATCGCTTATCTATCGGTATTCAAAGCTTTGATGATCAGGCTCTACAAGCTTTAGGTCGTATCCACGATAAAGACCAAGCCATTAAGGCAGTTGAAACTGCCCATAAAGTCGGCTTTGAAAACTTTAACTTAGACCTGATGTTTGGTCTACCCCATCAAACTGCCAGCAAAGCGGCACATGATGTGAATACAGCTATCGCGCTTGAGCCAACACATATCTCCTATTATCAGCTAACATTAGAACCCAATACCTTGTTCTATCAACAGCCGCCCACCTTACCAGATGAAGATCCAATTATTGATTGGCAAATTGATAGCCAACAATTGTTGGCTGAGGCAGGTTATCGACAATATGAAGTCTCAGCGTATGCCAAGGAAAACAAACGCTGCCAACATAATCTAAATTATTGGCAGTTTGGTGATTACCTTGGCATCGGTGCCGGTGCACATGGCAAGATCAGCGATGCAGCTCAACAAAGCATCACTCGTCGTTCCAAACAAAAACAACCACAAGCCTTTATCGATACAGCAGGCACTGACAAAGTGCTGCTTAGTGATGAAAAAATCAGCCGCAAAGATATTGGTTTTGAGTTTATGCTCAATGCTTTGCGACTTACGGATGGCTTTCCTACTCCGCTGTTTTATCAACATGCCGGCGTACCGATTTCACATATCGATAAAGCACTTGAACAAGCTCAACATGAAGGTTTATTAGAAAGAAACATTCACTTCATTAAACCGACAGAAAAAGGACAACGTTACTTAAATAGTCTCATTGAGCTATTTTTGCCACAATAGTATGCTGTCAGCGTATTCAAACTAAGGATCATTCGATGTTAACCAACAGCTTAAAAATTATTAGTGCCTTATTGTTACTTGCCGCACCGTTAGCGCAAGCAGAAGTCATCTCTATCGCTGATCCACGCTACGATGTAGCCAACACTGAACAAGGTGTATTACGCCCGACTCGCGGCATGTCAAAAGCCAATGTTACCAACAAGTTTGGTGAGCCAGAGCACAAAACAGCAGCCGTTGGTGAGCCACCTATTTCAAACTGGACTTACCCTGAGTTTGTTGTTTATTTTGAACACAATATTGTGATTCATTCCGTAGTACCTCACTAAAATATGCAATTAAAGTCGGTTAACGTCTCTTTAACCAAAGAGATTGAATATAACGGTGAGTTAATTAAAACCGGCATATTTAAACAACCGGTCAGTGGCAGCGTAACGATCAGCGCCACACAGATTAACGGCGACCAACAAGCAGATCTGAAAAATCATGGTGGTGAACACAAAGCCGTCTATGGTTTTGCCAGCAATCACTATGATTATTGGCGTAAAGAGTTAAATAAGCCTGAATTAAGTTACGGTCAATTCGGTGAAAACCTGAGTATCAGTGATCTTGATGAAGCCAGCTTATGTATTGGCGATCAATTACAACTGGGTGACTGCATACTCGAAATCAGCCAACCTCGCGTACCTTGCTTCAAACTCGGTATGGTGATGGGCTTACCTACCATGCCAAAGTTATTTATCGAGCATGCCCATACTGGTATTTATTTCCGGATCATCCAAGCAGGCACAGTTGAGTCCGGCCAAACAGTTGAACGAATCCTAGCTCACCCAGAGCAATTATCTGTACAAACCTTGTTCAAAGCTTATTTTAATAAGCAATTTGTTGGTGCAGACAAAGTGATGCAACAAGCAGAAACAATCGGCCAATTATCAACCGAGTGGCGTCAAAAAGTCTTGTCTCGACTCAAATAATCCAGAGTCAATTGATAGCAAAAACCGCAACTAATCAGCCGTTTTTTATTGCCCAATTATTAACAGCACTCTTTATATTTCAATTTGTTACAATCGATATTTTGCTCATCCAACTAGGAGTGTTTAATGTCACGCGTATACAATTTTAGTGCTGGTCCTGCCATGTTGCCTCAAGCAGTATTAGAACAAGCACAACAAGAGTTTATGGACTGGAATGGCTCAGGCATGAACGTGATGGAAATGAGTCACCGTGGCAAAGAATTCATGTCTATTGCCCAACAAGCCGAAGCCAACTTGCGTGATGTAATGGCAATCCCTGACAACTACAAAGTGTTGTTTCTACAAGGTGGTGCTTCTAGCCAATTTGCAGCCATTCCGATGAACTTATTACGTGGCAAAAAATCAGCTGATTATTTCAACACAGGCCAATGGTCCAAGAAAGCCATTGCCGAAGCTAAAAAATACTGTGATGTAAACATCGTTGCCAGCTCTGAAGATGCAAACTTCTGCACCGTGCCTGAAAGAGACACATGGCAGTTAAATCCTGATGCTGCTTATGTTCATTACACTGCCAATGAAACTATCGGTGGTGTTGAATTTGATGCTATTCCAGATACCGGTGATGTACCGTTGGTTGTCGACTTGTCTTCAACGATCTTATCTCGCCCCATTGATGTCTCTAAATTTGCCCTCATTTATGCCGGAGCTCAAAAGAATATTGGCCCAGCTGGACTTTGCATTGTCATTGTTCGCGATGACTTTATCGGTGACGTTATTGATGGCACCCCCACTATGTTTGATTATAAAGTTCAAGCTGATAATGACTCGATGTATAACACGCCGCCGACTTACTCTTTATATCTAGCTGGCCTCGTTTTCCAATGGTTGAAAAACCTTGGCGGTCTGACTGCGATGGCTGAAGTTAATCAACGTAAGGCTGACAAACTTTATAACGCCATTGAAACCTCAGGCTTTTATGCTAACCCGGTTACGCCAAAATATCGCTCTTGGATGAACATTCCATTTACCCTTAATGATGCTTCATTGGATGCCGACTTTTTAGCCGGTGCTAAACAGGCAGGTTTAATCACTCTTAAAGGTCACCGCAGTGTGGGTGGTATGCGAGCCAGCATTTACAACGCGATGCCTGAGCAAGGTGTTGATGCATTAATCACTTATATGAATGATTTTGCAGCCAAAAACTCATAACCATTGATGGCAGCAAGCTTTCAACTGTTCAGATTAAAAAGGTAACACCAACACCAGGTACAAAAATCAGTCACAATCATCTGTATGACACTCACAAGTACGTCCCAGCTCCTTATCGTGCTTGGGCGGTCATGCACACAACGCAGAGGACGCAGTAAATGTTTAAAGTGTTAACGCTTAATAATATTTCAGTAACTGGCCTAAATAGACTGCCACGTGAGTTTTATGAAATTGCCTCCGAGATTCAGCATCCCGATGCCGTACTGGTTCGCTCTTTCAAAATGCATGATTGGATCATTCCCGAGACCCTGCAAGCCGTTGGTCGTGCCGGTGCCGGCGTTAACAATATCCCTATTGATGCCATGACTCAAAAAGGCATTCCGGTATTTAATGCCCCCGGTGCTAATGCTCATGCGGTGCAAGAGCTAGTATTAACAGGCATGTTACTCAGTGCTCGTAATATCTGTCCTGCGTGGGAATTTGCTCGTAATTTAGAAGGCAGTGATGTCGAAATCACCAAGCAAGTCGAAGCAGGTAAACAAGACTTTGTTGGTTTTGAGCTACCGGGTAAAACTATCGGCGTTGTTGGCTTAGGTGCTATTGGTATCAAGATAGCCAACACCGCTATTGCCTTAGGTATGCGAGTCATTGGATATGATCCAAAAATCACTGTTGAAGGTGCATGGCAGCTTTCTCACGAAGTTGAACAAGCCTCGTCTGTAGATGACTTACTGCTGCACTGCGACTTCGTGACCTTTCATGTGCCATTGGTCGAAAGTACTAAACACATGATCAATGCAACCAGACTGGCCAATATGCGTGACAAAGTCACCATCTTAAACTTCTCCCGTTCAGGTATTGTCGATGATGATGCTGTGATTGACGCTTTAGATAGTGGCAAGGTGCACACTTATGTCTGTGACTTTCCTAGCAACAAACTCAAAGATCACAGCAAAGTTATAGCCCTACCCCACCTCGGTGCTTCCACAATGGAAGCTGAAGACAACTGTGCCATCATGGTCGCCGATCAAATCAAAGATTATTTAGAAAACGGTAATGTTAAAAATGCCGTTAACTTTCCGACTATAAAAATGGCCAAACTGCCTGACCAATTTCGTATTACCATTGCCCATCAAAATTCACCCCATCTATTAAGCGCCATCACCAATGCCATTGCCAATGCCGAAATCAACATTATGGATATGCTTAATAAATCACTGCATGATGTGGCCTATACCTTAGTCGACACTGCTGCAGAGATTCCTGCATCTGTAGTTGATGAAATTACTGCCATTGAGGGTGTATTGAATGTCAGGTTCTTGGACTGTTCTAGTGAGTAAACAGGCTTGTTCCTTAATTTTGGTAAAAGACAAAACTAGATGGAGTTTGAATAATCCCTAATTTATCAGACAGTTCAAAAGTGGCTTTAAAAATTACTAGATTTATTATCATTCCCATTTTCTTAATTCTTATTATTATGGTCATTGCTTCTGCAAGACAAGCTTATATCCCAAGTGAGTTTTGCAAGCAATTAACTTACATAAGCGTTTCTTCCATCATATTTTTGATAGGAGGATATTTTGGTTTTTTACATGTCTACTATAATGGCAAAACATCCCTTCAATACTTCTTAAGATCTGAGCCTTCAAAAAGGCCTATACACTACATAATTAAAGTGGGGACAGGACTAGTAGGATGCGCTGTCATCGCATCTGTACTGGCTGTAAACTTATGGGCACACCCAACACATTGGATTGCTAAAGAAGAAGTACAAATTAAAGCTATCGTAACAAAGCCCGGCTATCGCAACCGTGGAGCTGCGGCAGGACTAAAAAAAATTACGGTACAAGACACTCACTCAGGTGAAATCTTATCATTCTTCTGGCCCTCTACAGGCAAGTCCTATAATGCTCAAAAAGGTGACCTGCTTATTATCAACGCAAGGAAATGGTCTATGGGCATTATAATAACTGGTCTAACAGTAACTAACTAAAGCGCATTTAAAGAACCTTTTCACATCAACTTTATTTAAACCAAAATCAGAGTTAAAGATTAGATGAGACGCTTCCCTTTTAACCTATAGTTTCCCCCAACACCGGAAAGTCGCGCAATTCATCTAGCCATTACGAAACTCCTAACCGATAGTTAAGCCTCTCGGCTAGTATTTATTGCCATTCATTACTATTAGGCATTTAATAATACTATTAGCCTGATAAACAGCTCATGTCCTTGTTCCTAGATCACAGTTAATGGCCTCAACAAGGCAACATGTATCACACTTAGTCTCACTACATTCATATGGAGTTTGCTATGGATACAGTCAAATACTCATTTCTCAAACTATTCCTGCTCGGTAGCCTATTAATTCTGGCCAGTCCATTTGCTGTAGCTCAGTGTATTGGTGTGGTTACCGCAGGCGGTGGCCAAGGTTTTTGGGCTGATGTTGGCAAAGGTGCACGCCAAGCAGGGCAAGAGTTAGGGCTGGCAGTGTATGTGCGTGGCGCCGTTGATGAATCTAATATTGCAGCCCAGCGATCACTGATTAACGTTATGATTGATAAGGGCTGTACCGGCTTAGTATTGGCTCCCAATACTAAGGAGCGGCAAAACGATGTTGAAATCCTAAAGGCTCAAGGTATTCCCACGGTATTCATCGATCGTGATATTGGTGGTGACCGTGTCAGTGTTATAAAAACAAATAACTTTCGTGCAGGTCAATTAGCCGGTAAAGAGATGGTTAAGGCACTGAATGGTAAAGGCCAGGTTGCCGTATTACGCTCCAATAAAAATATACCCACTACTACATCAAGAGAAAGAGGATTTATTAAAGAAGCAATTAACGGGGGCTTAGAAGTCACTGTTGATTACTACTTAGGCACGATGATTGGCGATGCTAGAAGTCGGGCGTTTGAAATATTTGATTCAGCAGACCATATTGATGGTGTATTCACCCCTAATGAAGTCACAACGATGGCAACCATAGCTGCACTTGGAACGACTAACGATCGCAGTTTGATCACACATATTGGTTTCGACTCGAGTGACTATATGGTTAAAGCACTACAGTCGGATCAGATATTTGGCTTTGTGGTGCAACGTCCATTTGATATGGGCTATCAAGGTGTTTATACCGTTCATCAGGTAATGCTAGGTAATAATGTCGATAAAAATATAGATACTAACGTGATTTTTGTTAACAAAGATAAGCTTGTACAGACCGAAATCAAGCAAGTACTAGGCATCAATTAGTCTTGTCTTGGCTAATGTTTTCACCTAAAAACCGGCGTTGTGCCCATTTAGGCAGAGTGCCGACACGTGCATGATGCAACGAGTCTGACTCAATCACGATCAATACTAATACGGTGACTAAGGTCGGCAAAATACCGAGTCCGCCAATCATTGCGTAAACCGCTTCTTTCATCAATCCTAGCTGTTGATTGGCTAACCAACCTAAGGCTGCAACAGTAGCCAACAAGCTCAAAGCTATTGCAAATAATGTGCTCCAACGACGAGCGATTTGCCAATGAATATAAACAAATTCACTGTCTTCACGTTTAACTTTGGCAGCTCGATAGAACGTGTAACTTAATGTAGCAATAGAAATGATTGGTACTAAAACCAAAAACTTCATATAAGACTGGCCAAAGGTCGCCAGACCAGTGAACAACAGAATATGATTCATAATCAGGTTACTGATAAAGATATCATGAGGCACTTTTGCAGATGCCATTTCTTGCTCTGTTGCGTCCAAACTGCCACCTTTTCCTAATTAAAATCAGCCCTCACCTTCCGGTGAGAGCTGTTGTTTTACTTTACTACTAGTCTGCCATGTTGCTCAAGATTGCATCACGAACAGCATCTAATGTTGCATCAACAGTTACCAGTGGTGCAGTACTTTGTTGAATCGCTGTGTCTGGATCTTTCAAACCATGACCAGTCAATGTACAAACAATTTTGCTGCCTTCAGGAATCTTGCCACTGTTAATGTCGTTGATTGCACCGGCTAATGATGTTGCAGATGCTGGCTCACAGAAAATACCTTCGTGTTCTGCCAACATTTTTTGTGCTGCCAATATTTGTGCATCACTACACTCATCAAACCAACCTTTTGAGACTTCTTGCAATGCCCAAGCTTTATCCCAGCTTTGTGGATGACCGATACGAATAGCCGTTGCCACAGTTTCTGGATTATCAACCATTTCACCACGCATAAATGGTGCACTTCCTTCAGCTTGGTAACCGACCATTTTTGGACGTTTATCAATAATACCTTCATCGAAGTATTCGCTGTAGCCCATCCAATGTGCAGTGATGTTACCGGCGTTACCAACAGGTAAGCAATGGAAGTCAGGTGCAAATGATAATTCTTCTACAATTTCAAATGCCGCTGTTTTTTGACCTTCCAAACGGTATGGATTAATTGAGTTAACAATCGTTACTGGCGCATGTTCAGCGACATCTTTAACTAATTGCATGCCTTCATCAAAGTTACCTTTGATTTGAATAATCGTAGCACCGTGCATCATCGCTTGGGCTAATTTACCTAAGGCAATTTTGCCATCAGGAATTAATACAAACGCTGCGATACCCGCACGTGCTGCATAAGCTGCTGCTGCTGCTGAAGTATTACCAGTAGAAGCACAGATAATCGCTTTGCTGCCCGCTTCAACGGCTTTAGTCACTGCCATGGTCATGCCACGATCTTTGAATGAGCCCGTTGGGTTTAAACCTTCGTATTTAACGTAGATTTCAACATCTTTGCCTAATAGGCCAGGGATGTTTTCTAATTTAAGTAACGGTGTATTACCTTCACCTAAACTGATCAATTTAGTATCCGCACTCACAGGTAAGCGATCGCGGTAACGTTCAATTAAGCCGGTATAACGTGGTCGAAATGGCATGATTGTTCCTTTAAAATTATTTGTTTATGTTGGCTTAAACTAAAAGTGCTTCTAGTTTAACTTAACCAAGTGATTCCACACGAATACGCATCACCGAATTTTTAACACTAGCTAGTGCTTCGATTTGTGCGATTGCAGCATCCATATTTTTCTCAACAACTTGTTGGGTCAGCATAATGACAGGAACAATCCCGCCTTGCTCTTCAGGTTCTTTTTGTAAGATAGCTTCAATACTAATGCCTTGCTCACCCATGATGCGAGTGATGTCAGCCAATACGCCCGGCTTATCTTCAGTGTGAACACGTAAGTAATATGACGTTATTACTTCAGATACAGGCAAGATGGGTGTATCAATCAATGCATCATCTTGGAAACCTAAATGAGGCACTCTGTTTTCTGGCGCTGTATTTAAAGAACGTACGATATCGATGATATCGGCTACTACTGCAGATGCCGTGGCATCAGAACCAGCACCAGCACCGTAATACAATGTTGGACCAACTGCATCGCCTTGTACTAATACCGCATTCATCACGCCATCTACATTGGCAATTAAACGACGCTCAGGAATCATCGTTGGATGAACACGTAGTTCAATACCTGTATCGGTCTTCTTCGCAACACCTAAGTGTTTGATGCGGTAACCTAATTCAGCAGCATATTTCACATCTTCTTGTGAAATTTCACTAATGCCTTCGGTATAGGCTTTATCAAACTGTAACGGCACACCAAATGCGATTGAAGCCATGATAGTTAATTTATGTGCAGCATCAATACCTTCAACATCAAAGGTAGGATCCGCTTCGGCATAACCTAAGGCTTGTGCTTCTGCTAATACATCAGCAAAGTCACGACCTTTGTCACGCATTTCTGTCAGGATGAAGTTACCTGTACCGTTAATGATGCCTGCTAACCATTCAATGCTGTTGGCAGCCAAACCTTCACGCATTGCTTTAATAATTGGAATACCGCCAGCTACAGCAGCTTCAAAACCAATGGTAACGCCTTTTTCTTGGGCTTTTGCAAACAACTCATTGCCGTGCATCGCGATCAACGCTTTATTCGCTGTAACCACATGCTTGCCATTCGATAAAGCTTCTAAAACTAACTCACGAGCAATGCCCGTTCCGCCAATTAACTCAACAACAATTTGAATCTCTGGATCAGATACAATCTCGTGGGCATCGGTAGTCAGTGCAATACCGTCTGTCTCACAGCCTTTTGGACTGTCAAAACTTCGATCTGCTGCACGAGCAACTTCAATATCACGGCCAGCGCGACGAGTGATTTCTTTTAGGTTACGACTAAGTACATTAACTGTACCGCTGCCCACAGTACCTAAACCAAGAACGCCAATTTTTACTGATTGCACTTTATACTCCTGAATCTTTTTTAAGCATGTCACGGATTCCACGAATCGCCTGACGTGTTCGATGTTCATTTTCAATTAAACCAAAGCGAACATGATCATCACCATATTCACCAAAGCCGACGCCTGGGGATACCGCAACTTTCGCTTCTTGCAATAATTTTTTCGTAAACTCGAGTGAGCCCATTGCTTGATATTGTTCAGGAATCTTCGCCCAAACAAACATCGTCGCTTTTGGCTTCTCAACTTGCCAACCAATCGCGTTAAGACCATCACATAACACGTCACGACGGTTTTTATAGGTTTCAACAATCTCAGCCACACATTCTTGCGGGCCTTCTAAGGCGGCAATCGCTGCTACTTGAATCGGTGTAAACATACCGTAATCTAAGTACGATTTCATTCGCGCTAACGCTGCAACCAATATTGGGTTACCAGACATAAAGCCCACTCGCCAGCCAGGCATATTGTATGTTTTAGATAAGGTGTAAAACTCAACCGCCACATCTTTTGCACCCGGTACTTGCAAAATAGAAGGTGCTTTATAGCCATCAAAGGTGATTTCACCATAAGCTAAATCATGGACCACCCAGATTTCATGCTCTTTGGCAAAGGCAACAATGCGTTCAAAAAATTCTAGGTCAACACATTGTGTTGTTGGATTACCCGGAAAGTTTAACACCAGCATTTTTGGTTTTGGCCATGAATCTTTTACTGACTTTTCTAATTCAGCAAAAAAATCACCACCAGCCACTAGTGGCACATGACGGATATCAGCGCCCGAAATGACAAAGCCATAGGGATGGATAGGATAAGCCGGGTTAGGCACTAAAATCGCATCACCTGGCCCAACAGTCGCTAATGCTAAATGGGCAAGACCTTCTTTTGAACCGATCGTAACAATCGTTTCAGTCTCATGATCTAACTCAACATCAAACTTACGCTTATACCAGTTACAAATTGCTTGACGTAACCGCGGAATACCACGTGAAACAGAATAGCGATGTGTATCTGGCCGCTGCGCTGCTTCAGTTAATTTATCAATAATATGGGCTGGTGCCGGTTGGTCTGGATTTCCCATACCAAAGTCTATAATATCTTCTCCACGCGCACGCGCTTGCGCCTTCAAATCATTAACAATATTGAATACGTAGGGCGGGAGACGTTTAATTCTGGGAAATTCTTCGTTCAACTGAGTACCTATAAGTAGTTAAACCGGTTGGCAAACCAAGCAAAATAACCGAAAATCAGTCACACTTCAAATTCATTTAGATATAAAGTAATAGATATGGTCGAACAAGAAGCTTTTTACAACAACGTATTATCAGAACTCGAAGACGGGACATTAGTCCTGCCTACCTTACCTGAAGTCGCTTTAAAAGTCAGAGATGTTGTCGATGATCCTGATGTAACAGCTAAGGATCTCGCTGAGATTATTACTACCGATGCTGCTTTAGCTGCGCGACTATTAAAAGTAGCCAACAGCGCACTTTATCGTGGTCGTGTACCGGTTGAAAGTGTGCAAATGGCAGTATCAAGGTTAGGCCTTACCATGGTCCGTAACCTAGTGACTAGTTTAGTGATGGAACAAATGTTCCAAGCCACTTCTAATCGCTTAGAAAAACGCTTAAAGGCCCTATGGGAACAAAGTACCGATGTTGCCGCGCGAAGTCAGGTGTTAGCCAGTAAACAAGCAGGCATTAAAACGGACGAAGCGATGTTGGCAGGTTTAATCCACAATATCGGTGTCTTGCCTATCTTATTAAAAGCAGAAGATTGCCCAACGTTATTACAAGACTCAGCCGTGCTCGACAATATTATTGCTAACTTACATCCTCGAATTGGTGAAGCGATACTTAAAAGTTGGAAATTTACTGATGAGTTAGTAGCTGTACCTGCTGAACATAGTAATTTACTGCGTAACAGCAAAAATGGTCCCGACTTAGTCGATGTGGTGCAAGTAGCAGTATTACAAAGTCACACTAATACCGACCAAGCATATGATCCTAGCATCTTACACAGCGTACCTGCTTTTGCTAAATTGGGCATTGATACTGAAATCAGCGTAACCGAATTGGACGAAGACAGTGAAGAATATGCTGAAGCCTTAGCATTGTTTGCTGCAATGTAATAAAAAAGGGCCGTCGCTCAATGAACGACGGCCCTTTTACTATTTCAATACCCGCTAATTAATCTATTTCTGGTCGCATATGTGGAAATAACAATACATCACGAATAGAGGGTGCATCTGTTAACAACATCACTAAGCGATCAATACCAATACCTTCACCAGCTGTTGGTGGCATACCGTATTCCAACGCACGAATATAATCCGCATCAAAATGCATCGCTTCATCATCACCGGCATCTTTATCAGCGACTTGTGCCTGGAAACGCTCAGCTTGATCTTCAGCATCATTTAACTCTGAGAAGCCATTGGCGATTTCACGACCACCAACAAAGAATTCAAACCTATCAGTTACAAACGGGTCATCATCATTACGACGTGCTAATGGTGAAACTTCTGTTGGGTAAGCGGTAATAAAAGTAGGCTCCATCAATCGATGTTCAACCGTTTTCTCAAAGATCTCAATTTGAACCTTACCTAGACCATAGCTATCTTTTAACGGAATACCTAAGTCTTCAGCAACCGCACGAGCCGCTTCCATCGTTGCTAAGTTCTCAGCTGTTAACTCAGGATTAAAGTGCAAAATAGACTCATTCACTGACATCCGGTGGAATGGTTTAGAAAAATCTAAATCTGTACCTTGGTAATTCACTTGTGACGTACCTAAGACATCTTGCGTCACGGTACGTAACATCTCTTCAGTTAAATCCATCAAGTCGTTAAAATCAGCATAGGCTTGATAAAACTCAACCATAGTAAATTCAGGATTATGACGGGTTGATAAACCTTCATTACGGAAATTACGGTTGATTTCAAATACACGCTCAAAACCACCGACAACTAAACGTTTTAAATACAATTCAGGCGCGATACGCAAGAATAAGTTCATATCTAAGGCATTATGGAAGGTAGTGAATGGTCGTGCTGTTGCTCCACCAGGGATGGCTTGCATCATCGGCGTTTCAACTTCTAAATAATCTTTAGCCATCAAGAAGCGACGAATGCCATCTATTACTTTGGTACGAATAATAAAGGTATCGCGACTCGCCTGATTCATGATCAAATCAACATATCGTTGACGATAACGTGTTTCTTGATCAGATAAGCCATGGAATTTTTCTGGCAATGGCCGTAATGATTTTGTTAATAAGCGAATATTATCAACTAACACCGATAACTCACCTTTTTGAGTCCGGAACATCACCCCTTCCGCAGCAATAATATCGCCTAAATCCCAGCGTTTAAATTGAGCATAAACACCTTCGGCTAAATTATCACGCTTAACATACAACTGCATATCGCCTGACATATCACGAACATTGGCAAAACTAGCCTTACCCATAACACGCTTAGTCATCATTCGACCGGCGATTTTGACACGACGAGGTTGCTCTTTTAATTCTTCTGCCGAGGTGTTTTCGTATTCAGCTAATAATTCAGCATTAACGACATCACGACGAAAATCATTCGGGAAGGCATTACCTTGCTCACGTATTTCAGTCAGTTTTTCACGACGTTGAGCTATAAGTCTGTTTTCGTCTTGTTCTATTTCATTAGTCATATCTGTTCTCTCAAAGTCCTGATTTCAGGGATGCTTCAATAAATAAATCTAAATCACCATCTAATACTGCTTGCGTATTACCGGTTTCAACATTAGTGCGTAAATCTTTAATTCGTGATTGGTCTAATACATAAGAGCGTATTTGGCTGCCCCAACCAATATCAGCTTTGCCGTCTTCAGCTGATTTTTTTTCTTCATTTTGTTTTAACAGCTCAAGTTCATACAGCTTGGCTCGTAACAAGTTCATCGCAGTATCTCTATTTTGATGCTGTGAACGCTGGTTTTGACACTGTACTACTGTATTTGTTGGGACGTGCGTAATTCGAATCGCAGAATCCGTTTTATTAACATGCTGACCACCGGCACCACTGGCACGGTAGGTATCGATTCTCAAATCAGCTTTGTTAATTTCAATTTCAATGGTGTCGTCTACTTCAGGGTAAACAAATACCGAGGCAAATGAAGTATGGCGACGGGCACCAGAATCAAATGGTGATTTACGAACCAGACGATGAACACCCGTTTCAGTTCGTAGTAAACCATAGGCATATTCACCTTCAAAGCGAATCGTGGCACTTTTAATACCTGCAACTTCACCTTCTGATGCTTCAACCAATTCAACCTTAAAGCCTTGTGCCTCACCCCAGCGTAAATACATACGCAAGATCATATTGGCCCAGTCTTGTGCTTCAGTACCGCCCGAACCCGATTGAATATCGAGATAGGCATGGTTAGCATCCATCTTGCCTGAAAACATACGTTGAAACTCTAGCTTTTCTAAACCCTTCTCAAGCGTATTCAAATCATCTTGGACGACATCAAATGTTTCTTGATCGTCTTCTTCGACGGCCATTTCTAATAGCTCTTTGGCTTCATCCAAAGTGTCAGAGTGCGAAGCTAAGGTCGTGACGATCCGCTCTAAACTTGCCCGCTCTTGGCCTAGCTTTTGAGCTCGTTCCGGATCATCCCAAACCGCAGGAGACTCTAACTCTCGACTAACCTCGATAAGTTGTTCAGCTTTAATATCATAGTCAAAGGAACCCCCTAAGATCGTTGCTACGACCTCGAAGATTTTTGATCTTTTGCATTGTTGCGCCTAATTCCAACGCCAATCCCTCTTAATGTTAAATTTCTACTATTGGCCTATCGCCAACAAAACGCGTTATTGTAACTTATCCATCAACTTTTATTATTTTTTAGGTAAAAATCGCACCGGATCAACAGGTTTACCGTTGCGACGAATTTCAAAATGCAATTGATTTTTTTGAGTACCGCTGCGACCTAATAAGGCAATCTTCTGACCAGACTTGACGAATTGGCCTTCCTTAACTAACAAGGTTTTATTGTGGGCATAGGCGCTGAGGTAGACATCATTATGTTTAATAATGAGTAAATTACCGTAGCGAGGTAAACCATTACCGCTATAGACAACTTTTCCAGCCGCCGCGGCAACAATTTTTTGTCCTGAACGACCAGCAATATCAATACCTTTACGACCGGTGGCACTTTTAGAGTAGGTCGAAATTATTTTGCCTGATGTTGGCCAACGCCAAGTTAGTTTTTTGTTTGATGAGGTGGTTGGTGTCTGCTTACTAACCGTTGATTTTTTCGTCGGCGTTTTTTTGCTAACAGTAGTTTTTCTGGTGCTAGATTGTGTTGATTTAAAACGAAGTTTTTGCCCCACATAAATCGTATACGGAGATTTTATCTTATTCATTTTAGCTAAGGTCTTATGGTCATAGCCATAACGCCAACTAATTGAAAATAAAGTATCGCCTTTTTTAACCTTATAAACGCTCGGTGGCTTAATCGGTTTATTCGATTTGTTACTATACGGTTTATAGCTGCCTACAGGTGCTACCGCTTGGCTACCACCACAAGCGGTCAACGCCAACATAAGCAATATCAATAGGTATCTCATAACTAAGCGTAGATAATATAACCTGCAACAAGAAGCGTGATCACTGCATAACCAATACGATCAATCCAAGCTAATAACTGCTTTTCTAAGCGCTCTCCCCCCCAATACATTAAACCGGCAACTAAGAAAAATCGCAGCCCGCGAGCAATAGTCGACCCCACTATAAAGGGCAGCAATGCCATACCTGCGGCACCAGATGCAATGGTAAAAATCTTATAGGGAACAGGTGTGAAACCAGCGATAAATATCGCCCAAAATCCCCATTGCTCAAACCAAATCTCAACTTGTTGATAGGCGTGCATATAACCCAAGTCTACGATCCATGGTTCAATCGCTTGAAAAGCATACATGCCGATCAAGTAACCTAATAGACCGCCAAGTACAGAACTCATTGTTGTTAAGCCTGCATAAAACCATGCTTTCTCAGGCTTAGCTAAGGTCATCGGCGCCAGCATCACATCAGGTGGCACTAAAAAACAAGACGATTCGGTAAAGCTCACTAATGCTAACCAGTAACTGGCATATTTATGCCTAGACCACTGCAACACTCGTAAATATAGCGTCGAAAATAATGACATCAGATCTGGCCACTTAATAACGGTACAAAGCTAACAGCATCTAGTTCTTGTTGTTCAAAACCATTACCATTCCGATCAATAACCCGTAATGATTGTTTGTGGCTACCGCCAACTGGAATAACTAAGCGACCATTAGGTGCTAGTTGTAATAATAATGATTCAGGTACTTCTTCGGGCGCGCAGGTCACAATAATACCGTCATACGGTGCATTGTCTTCCCAGCCCCAACTGCCATCACTATGTTTAAGTTTTATATTATTAAGCTTAAGTTGATAAAAACGTTCACGAGCTTGATTCTGTAATGGTGAAATACGTTCGACACTAAATACCCGATCCACCAACCTAGATAATACTGCTGTTTGATAACCCGAGCCGGTACCGACTTCTAAAATCTTTTGCGTAGAGGGAAGGCCAGCTAATAATACTTCAGTCATTCTTGCCACGATGAACGGCTGAGAAATGGTCTGCCCATGCCCTATCGGCAAGGCAGTATCTTCATAAGCGCGACTGGCTAAGGCTTCATCAACAAATAAATGCCTTGGTAATTCACGCATCACACTCAAGACATCTATATTTTGAATTCCTTGTTCTTTCAAACGAGTAATCAAACGATCACGAGTACGCTGTGACGTCATACCGATACCTTGATGTTCAGCAATCACTCGATATCCCCTTGCAGCCAATTAGCAACACCATCAATGGCATCGTAGCGGGTTAAATCTATTTGTAACGGGGTCACCGATATAGCGCCACGACGAACAGCATCAAAGTCAGTGCCTAAACCGGCATCATTTTCTTCTCCGGCTGGCCCAACCCAATACATCGGCCGACCACGCGGGTCAAACTCTTTAATGACCGGTTCAGCTTTATGACGATGACCTAAACGGGTACTTTCAAAGCCGGTAATCTCATCTATCGGTAAGTTAGGGACATTCACATTCAAAATAGTATCTGCTGGCAATGAAGATTTCTTCAGCCGCTTAACTAATTTTTGCGCAGCCCAAGCAGCCGTTTCATAATGAGTCGCATCACTGCCTACTAATGAAATAGCAATGGCAGGCAAGCCTAAAAATCGACCTTCCATCGCCGCTGCGACCGTGCCTGAATACAACACATCATCACCTAGGTTAGCACCGGCATTAATGCCGGATACCACCATGTCTGGTTCGTGCTCTAATAAACCGGTAATCGCTAAATGCACACAATCCGTTGGTGTGCCTTCAACACGATAAACACCGTTATCTAACTGACTTAAACGCAAGGGATTTTCTAAGGTCAGGGAATTACTGGCGCCACTACGGTTTCTATCCGGTGCTACCACGGTAATATCGCCTAAGCCTGATAGTGCTTCGGCCAAGGATTTAATGCCTTGCGCCATATAACCATCATCATTACTTATCAGGATTCTCATTATTTATTTCATTGACCTTACGTTACTATTTATCGCGTCATATCTTAACAAGAATGCATAAAAAAAGGGTATCAGTCTGATACCCTTTCTTTTTTTAGCTAATTACCCTTAAACCAGCACGTTATTGGACTGACCACCGCCATAACTATGGAACTGCATTTGCTCATCACTCGGGGCAATTTTCACCGCACAGTATTTAAACTCAGGAATTTTCGCAGATGGATCCAAGGCGTCATTCGATAGTTTATTTACTGCCGCTTCGTAATAACAAAAAGCCATAAAGACCGCACCGGTTGGCACCGCTTCATCAGCTCGAGCAATCATCGTAATAGAACCCCGACGCGTAGATAAACGCATCATCTGACCAGGCTCTATACCCATTTCTTCCAAACTAATTGGGTTAATCGTCGCTACAGCTTCAGGCTCTAACGCATCCAATACATTAGAACGGCGCGTCATTGAACCGGTATGCCAATGCTCTAACATTCGGCCCGTGATCAATACAAATGGATACTCGGCATCAGGACGCTCATCCGGCGCTACAATGTCAGCCGGCACAAACATACCTAAACCATTGTCACGATCGAACTTATCAGTAAAGATAACCTCTTCACCAGGATCACCTTCGTTCAAACATGGATAGACAATAGAGCCCTCCTTCTCTAAACGTTCCCACGTCATACCCGCCATAGTCGGTACTGCTTTACGAATTTCTTCAAACACCTCAGCAGAATCAGCGTAGTTCCAATCCAAACCTAAACGACGTGCCAACTCCTGAATGATCCATAAATCTTGGCGAGCATCACCTGGTGGTGGCACCGCCTGACGGCCTAATTGCACTAGACGATCAGTGTTGGTAAATGTAGCTGTTTTTTCTGAATATGCAGATGCAGGCAATACAACATCAGCCAAATAAGCCGTTTCCGTTAAGAAAATATCTTGTACTACCATATGATCTAGTTCGGCCATCGACTGACATGCATGCGTCGAGTTAGGATCAGACATCGCTGGATTTTCACCCATCACGTATAGACCTTTCAAGTCACCATCATGAATCGCACCCATGATTTCAACTACCGTTAAACCCGGCTTATTATCTAATTTACAATCCCATAACTCTTCAAAATAAGCATGTGCTTTTTCGTCTGTTACCGGCTGATAGTCTGGGAACACCATTGGGATTAAGCCCATATCTGATGCACCCTGTACATTATTTTGACCACGCAATGGGTGTAAACCTGTGCCCGGTCGGCCAATTTGGCCGGTCATCAACGCTAAGGAAATTAAGCAACGTGCGTTATCAGTACCGTGCACATGCTGGGATACCCCCATGCCCCACAAGATCATCGACCCTTTCGAGGTTGCATATAAACGGGCTACTTCTTTTATGGTCTCTGCTGGAATACCACAAATAGGCTCCATCATTTCTGGCGTATACGCTTTAAGATGCTCTTTCATTGCATCAAAACCTTCGGTACGCTCAGCAATAAACACAGGGTCAACCAAATTTTCTTCAACAATGGTGTGCATCATCGCATTCAACATAGGCACATCACTACCCGGCTTGAAAGCTAAGTGGTGAGTAGCTTGACGTGATAAGTCTGTTGACCGTGGGTCCATCAATATTAACTTAGTGCCACGACGCATGGCATTTTTCATCCATGTTGCACCTACTGGATGATTCACCGTTGGGTTTGAACCAATAATAACGATGACTTCTGCTTTATCAACATCGGAAACTGGATTTGATACCGCACCCGAACCGAGACATTCTAGTAAAGCCACAACCGATGAGGCATGACATAGACGAGTACAGTGATCGACGTTATTCGTTTTAAAGCCCGTTCTAACTAATTTTTGGAATAAATAGGCTTCTTCATTACTGCCTTTAGCACTACCAAAGCCCGCTAACGCATTCGGACCTTCGTTGTCACGAATTTTAGTAAAGCCTTTAGCTGCTAGCTCTAATGCTTCTTCCCAAGTGGCTTCACGGAAAATTTTATCTACATCATTTGGATCCATCGAAAATTCAGCAGATTTCGGTGCATCATCACGACGAATTAATGGTTTGGTTAAGCGATGTGGATGGTGAACATAGTCAAAACCATACCGACCTTTCACACATAAACGGCCTTTATTAGCAGGACCATCACGTCCTTCAACATAAATGATCTTGTCATCTTTAATGTTGTAAGTCATTTGACAACCGACACCACAGAAAGGACAACCTGAATCCACTTTGCGATCTGGCTCAACCATGCCGACATCATTGGCAGGCATTAACGCACCAGTCGGACAGGCTTCAACACATTCACCACAAGCCACACAAGTACTTTCACCCATCGGATCATCTAGATCAAATACGATACTAGTATGGTGGCCACGTGATGCTAAGCCAATAACATCATTATTTTGCTCATCACGACAAGCACGTAAACATCGAGTACATTGAATACAGGCATCCATATTCACCGTGATACCGGGATGTGATTGATCGCAGGCAGGCTGCTCACGCGCTTCAAAACGAGGCAAACCTATTTCTAATTTTCCTGCCCAATAATCCAGTTCAGAGTTTAAGGTATGTGGCTGTTCTGAAGTATCAGATTTAAGTAACTCCAGGATCATCTTCTGCGACTTAAGGGCACGTTCACTATTCGATTGAATGTTCATGCCTTCGGTAGGTTGACGACAACATGATGGCGCTAAGGTCCGTTCACCATCAATCTCAACCACACAAGCACGACAGTTACCATCTGAACCTTCGCGCTCGGAATAGCAAAGATGTGGAATCTCAACGCCATTGCGTTTCGCAGCATCTAAAATCGTTTCATCAGTAGTCGCAGATAACGCTTCACCATTTAAAGTAAAGCTCACTGTTTGCTCTAATTCTGCTGAGTTTTGT
>MAAB01029576.1_pt1 | contig 74020 bp, 59 predicted proteins | sample 1115991 | NCBI WGS metagenome assembly MAAB01 (sample SAMN04961124, study PRJNA320927) | seawater metagenome | isolation source: sample BD02T18 sea water enriched with oil for 18 days | place: USA:Gulf of Mexico | collected 2013-07-27
TTTTATTTGGGTTGTTATCTTTTTTATATTTAGCCAATAATCCAAGAATTGGATCGGCAGGCAAAGCCTTTAAACTACCAAACATGACAGAAGTTTACCTTATGGTTTGAAGAGAGTTATGTCCATAAGGCATCATCGCGCTTATGAGCTCAAACCCTCTAATTTTTAATCATTCAAGCATAACGTAAAGTTAGGGCGTAATTAAAGTCATTTTTGTACCATATAGTGACAAAAGTAAGATTAATTTGTGCGGATGTTGCTCATTATTTTATAAGTGAAAAATTATTTATTGATTTAGCGATTTTATTGCTGATAAAACTAACTAGAAATTATTGGTAATTGCAGCAACTACGCCGATAACACCGCCAAAGATACCACCCCAAACAACGAGCCAACCCAAGTGTTTTTTTATCATCTTTTGCACGATTTCTTTCACCAATTGTGGGGTTAACTCATTAAGGCGTTTTTCAATAATATCACTTACTTTATCTCGCATGCCGGAAATGATATCTGGCTGCTCTAATTCTTCACGTAATAAGGTGTTAAATTGTTCACTTTGTGCGATATCTTGAATTGAAACTTTCATTTTATCAATGAATGGCTCTCTCATAGGTTGCAAAGCTTCGCTACCACCGACCATAGCAAGCATGCTGCCAAATGAAGAACTTTCAATTACAGCAACTAAACTGTCAAAGGCAGGGGATAGGTCAATCCTCTCGATTACAGGGGTTAAATCAATAGTACTGGCTTTGCCTGAACTGTCAGAGAGAAATCGGTCAATGTTTTGCTCAGTAAAAAACTGCTCCATCATCAATTGACGAATTGCAATTTTGAACTCTTCAAAGCGCGCGGGAATGACACCTGAGCCATATAATAAAGGCACTTTTTCAAATAGCATATACACAGCAAGCCAGTTAGTGATTGCACCAGATAAGGCAAAAATGCCTAATGTGAAAAGTATATGATGCTCGCTAACATAGCCCCCTATTGTACAAGTTAATGCAATAAGGTTAGTGATGAGGCTTTTGTTCACGAAATACTCCAAGATGATTTATACCAATCAGATTAATTAATAGTTCAAATTTCTATGAGAATAAATTTTCAATAATAAGGCGCTTGAATGAGCAATAGCTGGCTATTGAGATTGAAAGCAACGATGTTATTGACTATTTAGACCATTTAAAAAGATCACTTAGTTAGTCTGGTTGGTATTAGTTAAATTTTTAAGGCGGCTATGATAGCATTTAATTTACATACCTTTAAAATAGATAATCCAGCGATGACTGTTTCTCTGAAAAGTATCCTGACGTTAACAACGTTATTTTTCATAAACGCCTGTGGTGCGGATAACTCAGCAGATTCTGTTTGGCGAGCATTACCACTAAAAGATACAGTGTTATTGACCTTGCCCCATGGCAAAGTGGTGATTGAATTAGCGCCACAGTTTTCTCCAAAGCACGTTGCCCAGTTCAGCCAATTAACCCAACAAGGCTTTTATGATCAAACAAGTTTCTATCGTGTGATAGATGGCTTTGTCGCGCAAGCGGGTCCGAAAGATGGCAGTAAGAAAGACCGTTCGGTGTCATTACTGGCGATGGAATCTGAATGGCAGACTGATAAAGAGTGGACATACACTCCAGTACAGGAAAATGATTTATTTGCGCAACAGACAGGTTTTAAAGACAGTTTTGCGCTTGGTTACCAAGCCAGTAATGACAGTAGTTTTGGTAAAGCTTGGTTAACACATTGTCCTGGCACTGTCGCTATGGCGAGAAATAATGAAGTTGACTCTGCTTCGAGTCACTTCTATGTTGTTATTGGCCAAGCGCCACGGTATTTAGACCGTATTATGACTATTTTTGGTCGTGTCGTATATGGTATGCAACATATACAAGCAATACAACGAACAGAAGCCGTTGAGGGTGATTACGCTGTAGATCACCGAGACTATACGAAAATAGTCAGTATGCAATTGATGAGTGATGTAGCAAAAGCAGATCGTATTCATATTGAAGTAGAGAATACTGAATCAACAAAGTTTGCTGAACGTCTGGTGAAACGTAAGGCCCGAGAAGGTGCTTTTTTCTATAAAAAGCCACCACAAGTACTCGATGTTTGTCAGATCCCAATTAGAAGTCGGCGAGTGAAATAAAATGAGTTAACCTGAACTATATTTTAACCAGAGTTCAGGTTAGTTAATGCAGTGTGTTTTCAACATGGAAAATGATTGCGTACAGTTGTTATGACTTTGTAAGTTCAATATGTTAGCTGTGTTTACTTGTTTTTGGTGTGTTAAAATAGGTTGTTTTTAATACAACTTGTTAAGGTTAACCGTTACTCAGGCAGGACATTTTGCTATTTTTTTCATTAAAACTATTCACACAAAGCTCCCTGAAAATGATGCTTAAACATAATACTTTAGCAGCCTTAATTACTTTGTTTAGTCTGTTAGCAATGAGTAACTTTGTTTGGGCAGATATCCAGCCGCGCAGTGCGAGCCTTAATTATTCGCAAAAGTCACTTTCCAATGCAGGTAATCCTGCTGCTGCGGCACTAATCGTTGCGCGTAAAGATCCTCATGTGATGACTGGCGGTATACTTGAACTCGGCGGTGGGATTGAATATGGCAATTTAGATGAATTATTTGCCAAAATGGATGAATTATCTTTATTGTTCAACCCCCCCAGTGAAGGTGATGATGGGATAGGTAATGAATTACCACCTACTCCAGAAAATCCTGTGAGAGATTATCAATGGGAAGATCTCTTTACTGAGTATCCTGAGTTAGCAGACCGCCTAGATATTGTTAAAACAAAAGTTGCTACTACTGCCGGTTTATTAGCCTTAATCGCAGCAGAAGGTTACGGTAAAGCAGAATTTACCAGTGAAGCTAGCTTTGTTTTGAATGAAGATTTTTTCGGTGGCACTTTACTATTTGGTATGGCATATAAGGGCAATTCAAAAGCCGTTGGTATTTTTGAAGAAATTACCTTTGATTCTGACTTTGCAAAAGCGCAATTAAAAACAATACCTGACTTTGATGAAAATGATCCAATTCAGGAACTTGATTTATCCGGTGGCATCAGTTTATTTTATGACCCTTCAAATAATAAAGTAAAAATGTCTATCGACAATGACAGCCTGTTACTGGTTAAAGCAACTAAAATAGCGCAGTTTTCTTTTTCTTACAGTCGCCTTGCTATTCAAAACGATGCTGGCGATTTATATTGGGGTATAAAGCCTACTTTTTATCGAGTTGGCTTAACTAATGTAAGCACGCGTATTGGGCAAGTAACTGATACAGAAGGTTTATTTGATGATATCAAAAATGCTGATTTTATCTATGAAAATGGCTTTGATGTTGATTTGGGTCTCGTATGGGCTGCAGATCATTATCAGTTAGGGGTTTCTCTAAGCAATATCTTTGAGCATTCGTATGAGTTTCCTGACTTTGATAGAGAAAAATTTACTTCATTAAAGATATTGAAGCAACTTAATCAACACAGTGCTTATACTATGGAGCGACAATTAAAACTTGAAGCCGGTATTTTTACCGATCAACGGCATTGGAGCTTAAATGTTGAATTAGATGCTAACCCCGTTGAAGATCCTATGTATGATGAATACCAGTGGTTAACATTGACAGGCGGGTATGCTGCGGATAGTTGGTGGCTACCAAGTGCACGTTTAGGTTTTAGCCGTAATTTAGCAGGGTCAAAATTAACCTACCTTAATGCAGGGGTTACTGTGATGAAATTTATTAACCTTGATGTGGCAACGACACTCGATACGGTCACCTTAGATGGAAGTAAAATGCTACGCGGTGCAAATATTCGTTTAGGCGTGCAATTTGATTACTAGATGCGATCGCTAGATGTGAAAATGAAAGTTGGTGTTAAATTAGTTGTCAACTTGACTGATACCGACAGTGATACGATAAGCTTTATTTTTCTAACTTGTAGCGAATGTTTACAATATCAAAAATGCGCTCACCTTCAGGGGTATATACAACGACCTCATCATCAACGGTTTTACCTAATAAAGCACGAGCCATAGGCGAGTCGATACTAATTTCTCCTCGTTTGACATCCCATTCATCTGGCCCAACTAAGCGATAAACTACTTCAATATCATTTTCGTCAATTAACGTAACCCAAGCACCAAAAAAGACTCGTCCTTCCTGCTGAGGATCTGGGTATACTATGGTTAAATCTTCAGTACGCTTCATTAAAAAGCGAACTCGGCGATCTATTTCGCGCAAACGGCGCTTACCATAAATATATTCAGCATTTTCACTGCGATCACCTTGTGCTGCTGCTTCATTGACTGAGCGAGTAATTTTGGGGCGTTCGTCTTTCCAAAGAAACTTAAGCTCCTTATCTAAACGATCCCAGCCTGCGCGGGTTATATAATTTGATCTTTTCATTGTGCTATTTTACATAATAAAGTTGTGCTTTGTTAATAAAATCGAAAATAGCCTAAGGATTGGGATAACAAACGTTCAGCAGGATAATTTTCGTCTCAACAGTTTTCTGTTATTATGCGGGCCAACATATTATCCTGCTGGAACTGTCTTTTAATGTTAACTATTGCCGAGCAAATAGCTCAAGAACTCAATGTTAACGCGGCACAAATTAATGCCGCTATTACCTTACTCGATGATGGTGCTACTGTGCCATTTATTGCCCGTTACCGTAAAGAAGCAACGCAAGGGTTAGATGATAACCATCTTCGTCATTTAGCGCAGCGTTTAAGTTATTTACGTGAGTTAGAAGATCGTCGACAGGTCATTCTAGTGAGCATTAAACAACAAGATAAGCTCAGTGCTGAATTAGAAAAGCTGATTAAGCAAGCGGATAACAAAACCCGCTTAGAAGATTTATATTTACCCTACAAGCCAAAGCGTCGTACTAAGGGTAAAATAGCCAGTGAAGCAGGTATAACACCTTTAGCAAATAAGCTTTTTAATAATTGGCAACTATCTCCAACAACCGAAGCTAAGGCTTTTATTAATGAAAAGGCTGGCTTTGCTGATGTAAAAGCTGTGTTAGATGGCGCGAGTTATATTTTAGCTGAACGTTTTAGTGAAGATGCTAATTTACTGGCAAAACTACGTAGCCATTTATTAAAACAGGCACATTTGGTTAGTAAACTTGTTAAAGGCCAAGAAAGATCGGGAGCTAAGTTTCGCGATTACTTTGAACACAGCGAAAAGCTCAGAACAGTCCCATCTCATCGTATGTTAGCCATGCTACGTGGTAGAAATGAAGGTTTCTTACAGCTTAATATTGATGTTGATCCAGGAAAAACTCCTGCAGCGTTTAACAGTGCAGAACAAATTATTATCGAACATTTGACCCTTAAATGTTTGTTAGCAGGTAGTAAACAACCTGCAGCTGAATTTTTAATGAAAACTGTACAGTTAACATGGAAAGCGAAGTTAAATATCAGTTTAACAAATGAGTTGATCACTAGTTTACGTGAGCAGGCAGAAACACAAGCGATAGACGTATTTTCACATAACCTCACCGATGTCTTAATGGCAGCACCTGCTGGGCCGAAGGTAACTTTAGGCTTAGATCCTGGTTTAAGAACCGGCTGTAAAATTGCCATCGTCGATGGCACAGGAAAACTCTTACATACTGCGACGATATTTCCGCACGTCCCTCAAAACCATTGGGATAAATCACTTCGTACTCTGGTGAATATTTGCCGACAGCATAAAGTTGAGCTGGTGGCTATTGGTAATGGTACTGGTTCAAGAGAAAGTGATAAATTAGTTGCAGAGGTAATCCAAACGTTTAAAGCTGATGAAAGCAAACTACAGCTAACTAAAATGGTGGTTAGTGAGGCTGGAGCCTCTGTTTATTCCGCTTCTGAATTTGCTGCCTGTGAGTTTCCTGATTTAGATGTATCTTTGCGTGGTGCTGTTTCTATTGCCCGACGGCTACAAGACCCATTGGCTGAGTTAGTAAAAATAGACCCTAAAGCAATCGGGGTTGGTCAATATCAACATGATGTTAGCCAGAGTCAGCTTAGTAAAACTCTTGATGATGTCGTTGAAGATTGTGTAAATGCCGTTGGCGTTGATCTGAACAGTGCTTCAGCAGCGTTATTAACACGAGTGTCTGGGCTGAATAAAACAATGGCTGGTAACATTGTTGCTTATCGTGATTGCCAAGGTCGTTTTACCAATAGAAAACAATTGAAAAAAGTTGCACGTTTAGGGCCAAAAGCTTTTGAACAGGCTGCAGGTTTTTTACGGATAACGGACGGTGAAAACCCGTTAGATCAATCAGCGCTTCATCCTGAAAGTTACCCTGTGGTGGAGAAAATCCTTAGCCTATTAAAATTGGATGTTAATAAAGTACTTAATAACTACGAGCAATTACAATCACTCGATATTGCTCAGTTAACAGATAGTGATACTGGTGAAATGACCATTAAAGACATCATTAAAGAGTTAACTAAACCAAGTAGAGATCCAAGACCGGCCTTTAAAACCGCAAGCTTTGCTGAGGGTGTAAATACCATGGAAGATTTAACCCCTGGTATGATACTTGAGGGCGTGGTTTCTAACGTGGCTAACTTTGGCGCCTTTGTTGATATTGGCGTACATCAAGATGGCTTGGTACATATCTCATCAATTACCGATAAGTTTATCAGTGACCCACGCGAAATTGTCAAGGCTGGCGAGGTTGTTAAGGTGAAGGTAGTAGAAGTAGATGTCGCTCGAAAACGGATTAGTTTAACTATGCGTCTAGATGAAGCTATTAGTGGTCAAACTAGCAGAGTTACCTCTACTAAAAGTGATGGCAAGCAAAGTAACAATAAAATGAAGAGTTATGAAAACAATAGAAATAATCAAGGGAAAGCACAAGTAAGGCATAATAAGTCGAAAAGTAAAAAAGTGGATAACGCCGTTATGGGCAACGCTTTCGCCGACGCTTTTGCAAAGCTGAAGAAATAAAAAACAACTATTTTCAATTTATTTGTTAAAATAATGTTGACTATCTTAATGAGAATTATTATCATTTGTTTCGTTGCCTAGGCAGTGAATGCTCTCTCACTAAATAGGCAATGTGCAAAGCACGGAACTTAGTGGTTATGCTCCAGGACACATAACCACTAAGTGACCACTTTGGGGTTCTTCGGAGTTTATTCGACATTAAATTTTTGATGGTTTAGCCAGTAACACTTTCTTGATGGTGAGTGTCACTGGCTTTTTTATGCCTGTTATATCAATTGAATCAACTTGGTTTTATATTTTGACTATTAAAAAAAGTTGAAAATAGTATTGACTATTCAAATGAGAATGATTATCATTTGTTTTGTTGCTTAGGCAGTGAATGCTCTCTCACTAAATAGGTAACGTGCAAAGCACGGAACTTAGTGGTTATGTTCCAGGACACATAACCACTAAGTGCCACTTTGTGGCTCTACATTTTTATTTCGATTTTAAAATTTTTTGATGGTTTACCAGTAACACTTTCTTTCTAGCAAGCGTTACTGGTTTTTTTTTGCCTGCATGTTATTGACAGTAACTTGTTATGCAATTTTAAATCGACCGACTACTTCAGACATATTGTTACTGCTCGTTTTTAATTGTTGGCTAGTTTCACTAAGCTGTTGAGTGGTGGTTAGAGACTCATCGGTCATACCTGCTAGCTCATTAATGCGCAAATTAACCTCATCCGCAGCTTCGCTCTGTTGCTCGGTTGCTCTAGCAATTTGAGTATTCATATCTGAAATAACTTCCATCAATCTGTCTATTTCGGTAAGGGAATTATCTGCTCTTGTTGTTTGAGTCACTGTTTGCACTGAAATATCTTGGCTCACCTTCACTGCAGAAACTGCGGCTTGAGCACCTGCCTGTAACTTTTGTATCATCTGCTGAATTTCATTAGTACTTTGTTCAGTACGATTAGCTAAGGTACGCACTTCATCTGCGACTACGGCAAAACCACGGCCTTGCTCACCAGCACGAGCCGCTTCAATAGCTGCATTGAGTGCCAATAAATTAGTCTGCTCAGCAATGCCGCGGATCACATCGAGCACTGAGCCGATATTGTCACTTTCTGATGCAAGGCTTTCAACAACATGACTAACCTCATCGATATTTGTCGACAGTGATTGCATCTGCGTAATAGTGCTTGAGATAATTTTTTTACCGTCAGTAGTATTATTTCGCGCATCGTTTGCTGCTTGCTCAGCAGAACTAGCATTATCGCTCACTTCCTTTATTTGCGATGTCATTTCTTCCATAGCCGTTGCGACTTGCGTCGTAATATCATTTTGGCTTTGAATAAGGGCTTGGGCGCTATCGCTCGCACCAGAAACAGCAAGTGCATGATCTAAAACTTGTGCGGTATTGTTAGATACATCCTGCAATGATTCGCGCATTTTACCGGTAAAGTGATTAAAATAATTAGATAATCGGGAAATCTCATCATGGCCTGTATCGTCTAATGAATTGGTGAGATCACCATCTCCCTGCGCAATATCTTTCATCAATTCTGCGGCTGATCGAGTAGGTTTTAAGATACTATTGCCGATAACATAACTTAACAGAACAATAAGTAATGCGATAATGAGGCTATCAATTACGAGCATGTTACGTTGCTTGGCGAAAGTGGCTTCAATATCGTCTAGGTATGTACCAGAGCCAATAATCCATTGCCAGGGCGAAAACCCCTTAACAAAACCAATTTTATCGATAGGATCGTCAAACCCTGGTTTAGCCCATTTGTAATAAACGAAACCATCACCTTGGGCTTTAGCAACATCAACCATATCGATGAATAATGCTTTACCATCGGCATCCTTAATACCAGCGACATTTTTTCCGTTAAGTGTTGGCTTTATTGGGTGCATTATCATATTAGGGATAAAGTCATTTACCCAAAAATAGTTATTAGTGTCATAACGCAAACTGGCAAGAATGCTTAAGGTTTGTGCTTTGGCCTTACTTTCACTGAGCTCACCTTTCTGTTGTAGCGCATAGTGATGTTCAACAATGCCATAAACACTATCAACGAGTTCTTTAGTTGTGCTTTTTTTTTGTTCCATTAATGATTTGTATTCTGCTGATAAACTCATAACATCAAGCACTGTAAGGCCAATAATAATTAATACCACTAACATGGATAGCCTTTTCTGTATGGTAAACTTTCTTAAAAAATCCATAAAAATCCCTTTTAAATTAGTACACTGTATTAGTTAACCTAGTTCAATTTTAGTGTAGCTCAATTTTTCTAATATTCACGAACAAGGGAAATTAAAGTTATCATATTGAAAATTTCGCGTTACGGTTATGGTGTGAAAGGATAGTAAGGAGGCGAAAAACTAATGGCTAAGCATAAAAAAAGGGAAGCATATGCTTCCCTATAAAATAACCCCAAAAGAGGCTAACTAACGCAAGTTGTACGACTAACTAAAGGGTTTAGTCGTGGGTAGGTAGTAAAACTATAAAACGTATTTAGCAGAGAATTGTAAGTAGTTAGAGTCTTTGCTGACTTCATCCATTTCAAAATTACCGACTTCTACACCAAATGAAAGTTGCTTGGTAAAGTTTTTAAATAAGTTAATAGCGACATGGTTACGCTTTGTATCGGCTAAGTCAGCCTCTGTGCTGCCATAAAATACCGTTGAACGCATATCGTCAGTCCAAAAGTGACGGTAAGCTACCATGTATGATGTGCTTTCTTCAGCTTCTTCACCCACTAAATCTCTCGCAGCAACTACACCAACGTAGCGACCTGTGTTGCCACCGTGCACTTGAAAACGTAAATCATCTTTACCAAAGGTTTTAATACGACCTGCAATACCAAAGCCAACGGCTGATTCTGTATTACCGCCGACAGTATTCAACTGACGCGCTAATGCAGACACTGACACATTACCCCAATCACCTTTAAAGTTATATTTGGCAATGAAATCAGGAATAGAATCTTGACTGCTGTCACCTTTATCTGAATGAGGGTTCTCTAAAGAAAGTTGCAAACCGCCATTAGTATAACGAACCTGCCCTTGTCTAATAAACGCAGTGGCATTTAATGGACCACCAAAGTTAGCAGCCTCTGCAATCGCGCTAGTATTCATAAAGGTTGTCCAAGTTTGGCCAACCAATATGTTTTTATATTTTATAAACGCGTGGCGTAATCTAGGGTGAGATGAGTTAGAAACAATTTCGTTGCCGCCGCCACCGTAAAAATCTAATTCGATAAATCCAGTAACATCGCCGTGAACATATTTAGTATTGAAGCGAGTTTCATTGGCTGAAAATTTTGTTGATGATATATCATCAACGACTGCCGCGTGACCAATCCAGTAATCATCATTGGTTACTGGTGAACTAACATCACCACTGATTGAACGAACGTCTGCTTTGATGTAACCACCAAAGGTAATGGTGTCACCGTCATCTAATTTTACTGTGTAGCCAGCATTAGCGGCACCAGTAACAGCTAATAAACTTGTTGCGAGTACTACTTTCTTTAATTTAAATATTGAATTATTAAACATTGTATTTCCCATTTTGTTTTATTTGTTTTTAGTGTGACTTATTATTATGAGGTCTTAAGTGCCTCTTATTTTTTCATTACGGTTTGCTTGGTTGTTAATTTTTGTTATCGAATAATAAGTTAGTGCGTAAAGTGAACAAAAGGAATTAGACCTAAGTCTACATTGCTAATAAAAGGGGGTAGACTTTAGTCGATTTAAAGTAAGTTCTTAGCCATTTATATCTTTATCCGGCTTTAAAGCCGATTCTAAAACCACCCCAATGTTTGCCATTGACAATTATTGGTGCTGAAACATCGTGCATAATTTCACCCGTGTCACGCTTGTATGTTTGAAGTAAAAACTTATCAGTGTGTTTACCGCAACGGACTCCTGTAGGATCATCAAATAGTCGTTTGGTACGGTTATTGACAAAATCAATTTCGGGATTTCCTGTTAGTGGTTTTGAGAAGCATTTATTATGAGTTGGGAAATAGCTATTAATATCAACTGCACCAGCGTATATCATCTCAGGAAAATTAACTAACAAGGGTTCTTGAATCTGAGGTAAGTGTTGATCAGTAAATTTATCAAAAGAGGTGCTGTATTTTTTGGGTTCACAGTTACCTAATTGTTGATAAGTAAAGTCGAATAGTTTTTGTTCAGAAATCAATGCTTTCTCAATACTTTGCTCAAACAATTTACTGACTTGATTGGCAGAAAGTTGTGCTTGCTGGCACATAGTCGCAATGAGGGAGCTACTTTCAAAAGAGGAGATATGAACAAAGATTGATTCGGTACTATTGGATAATGTTTGTGCTTGAATTGAAGCAGCTTGTGTCTCACTACTTTTGCTCAATAAGAAATCATGTAAACGCACGATAGATGATGATATTTCTGCTGCGGCGAAGTCCTGCTCAGTTAACGCATGACTTATTTGATCGCTTGCTGCAGAAGAGTCAGTTAGCAACAGATCAATTTCAGCAAAACCTTTTGACAATTCAGTCATCGTGGTGACAACGCTATCAGTTTGCATAACAATCTGAGACATTGCTAGGGTTGTTGCACTGGTTTCATCACTTGTTTGTTTGAGCATTTCCCCGATTTGCGCCGTTGCATCAGCAGTCTTACCTGCTAAGGCTCTAACTTCATCGGCAACCACAGCAAAACCACGGCCCTGTTCTCCAGCTCGCGCGGCTTCAATTGCGGCATTTAATGCTAATAAATTTGTTTGCGCTGAAATGCCATCAATTACATCAGTAATACTTTGAATAGCTAATGTTTTTTGTTCGAGAGAACGTATTTTTTCAGAAGCACTATTTACTGAGACATTGAGTTGATGGACAATATCAATATTGTCACTTAATTGTGCTGAGCTTGCATTACTGGCGGACATGGCATGACTTGCTTGCTGTGAAGCGAGTGTCGCGTTGTCGTTAATCTGTTTTGAGTTGGCAGACATTTCTTCAGCTGCGGTTGCTAATCGATCAACATCTTCACTCGATTGTTCAATCGCGTTACTTAGTTGCCCTAAGAAAAAGCTTATTTCGGCTGAGTTTATTGCAAGTTCGCTGGCTTTACTGTTTATTTCACCGCCAATCACCCCAAGTTCAGCGCTACTATGACTATTCCCTCTTTCTGTGGAGAGGGCGGCAGCTTGCAAAGTTTGTTTGTGAATAAAGCTGTAGAACAGTAATAAAGAACTACCTATGATGATGAAGAGACAAAACGTAGAAAGTAGTGTTGAATCTAAATAGAGTTGGCTTAAATGAGCTAGTAGCGTTATTAAGGTTGATAGTAAAATGACAATAGAGAGTAACTTCTTATTCATGGTATTCTCATTAACAGTTTAGTGCATAAGGCACTGTAAAATATGATTAAATAATCTCTAGTTTCGGCTATTCCTGATTTAATAATAAATCCTTGAAAATTCGCTAGTAATCAGCCGCTAAGTTTAACATTACAGCACTAAAAACAATGATTCAGCTATTAGACTTTAGTGTTGCAATGATAGACTTAATGATGATTATGACGTTGTTGTCAGTTATTGTTTACAGTTTTAAGTTGTTGAGTAATATAGGAATCATAAAAAAACTCATCGGGATCATTGGCGTGTTAATCTAGTGGTAAGAGAAAAATTCATTAAGGAAGTCTAAGGAAGGGTTATGAAAAAATGCGTTATTTTGTTTGTCTTGTTTTTATGTGGATATACTACTGAAGTCACCGCTGGTCCATTTAGCTTAGGTAATAGAGTTTCTATTGACTCGAAAGTACTGTCAACAGAACGTGAGCTTCAAGTTTTACTCCCTGAAAATTATGAGGCGAACAGCACTAGTACTTACCCTGTGATCTATTTGATTGACGGAGATTATAATTTTCATGGTGTATCAGGCATGTTGGATTTACTGGCCAATAAAGGACAATTAATTCCTGATGTTATTTTAGTGGGTATTGCTGATAAGGGTACGAGTCAATACCATGAATATATGACGCCCAGCGTCTTTGATTCAAAAGCGAAACCAAGTAAGGGGAAAGCTGCTGAATTTATCCGCTTTATTACAACAGAAGTAAAGCCCTATATTGAAAACAACTTCCGTACTGCAGAAAACTCGACTCTAGTTGGGCATTCTATGGGAGGTTTATTTGTGTTAAATATGTTGCTCGAGCAGCCGTCTGCTTTTAATAATTATGTCGCAATTAGCCCATCAGTTTGGGTTGCCGATCAAGGTATTGTAGCTAAAGCGAAAGAAAAACTAACAAATGCGCAACACAAACCCGTGTCATTATATTTATCACTTGGGGATGAAACACGCATGGGGCAATATGATCTTATTAATACCTTAGATCTAACACAGCCCAATACTATTGATTGGCAATTTAAACACTATCCTGATGAGAATCATAACTCTGTAGGTATTATTGCTTTACGAGATAGCTTAAAATCAATTTATAAGCCTTGGTATATTGTTGAAAATAAATTGTCTATTTTTAAATCGCCAGAATCGATAGTAGCGCATTATCAAAAAGTGATGAGTGAAAATGGTTTTAGTCAACCTATGCCATCTACCAGTGTACAAGAGTTATTTCGACGCCATTATCGTAATAAAAACGTAGCCTTATTACCTACGTTTATTACAGAGACTATTAAGAAATTACCCGCCTCTAAACAAGCCCTGATTACCATGCAAGCGAAGTATGTTGCGCATTTTGACTCCCCCAAAGCATCACTACCTCTATTATTAAAGGTAGAAAAAGAGTTTGCACAATCAATTGACCATCTAAAAGCGATTGCGAGTACCTATGAGCGATTAGAAGATAAAGGCATGGCACATAAGTATTATCAAAAGGCACTGGTGGTCGCAGAAAAGCAAAAAGCCAATCAGTGGCAGTTTAATATTATTAACGCTAAATTAGCGGCTACTAAGCAGTAGCGTAGGTTAGAGCGCAAGTGTTCGAAATAATATGAGTAATAAAAAAGCCTAGGCAAGTACGCTAGGCTTTTTTTGTTTTCTATTGCTTTTTAGCTAATTAAAAAGCAAGCTGCATAGCAACACGGAAGCTTCGACCATCTCCAACAGTCACGTTAGATACACCACCACCAGCTAGATAATCGGTATCAAATAAGTTTTGCACGTTAAAACGTAAGTTAATGTCGGTATTTTGCAAAGCAATTTTATACGTTGCCCCAACATCGATACGGGTGTAGGCATCTTTCACTATGGTATTGTCTTGATTTGCAAAGCGTTCGCCTTCATAAAAAGCTCCAGCATTGATGGCAAAATTTTCGGTGATCTCATAACGAGACCAGATAGAAGCAGACCATTCTGGTGCATCCACAGGTGTTTTACCTGTGTAGTCTTCATCATTTTCATAGACAGCATCTAAGTTCATCACTGATGTCATAACAAAAAGTTTATCGGTTACAGCACCTTGTGCTGCCATTTCAAAACCTTTGTGACGTTGCTCTCCGACTTGAGAAGTTCTATAACTGTCATCATCATAATACTCAGTGACTAACACACCTGATTTTGTGATGTCGAAGATTGCTGAGGTGAGTAGTAAACGGTCATCAAGTAGCTGCCATTTGGCCCCTATTTCATATTGCTTCGATGTCTTAGCATCGATTTCCATACCGTAGTTTAAATCGTCCTCGTCATTAATGGTTTCACTGCTTTGAGGTTCAAAACCTTCGCTATAGCTTGCATAAAAAGTGGCGTTATCACTCGGGTGGTAAAGTAATCCGGTTTTAGGTAATACCGACTCATTATCAGCACCAGTTTTACTTTGCTTATCATAACGACCACCAATCATCACTTGCCACTCTTGGTTTATGGTGATTAAGTCTTGGATATAAATGCCATAATAATCATATTCACTGGTATATAAACTGTCATCGGTTGCATAGCTGATGTCAGGGCGAGAAGGTTCAACTTGACCTGCAGAGTATTCGAATGAATCAGACTTATTTTTAGTTCTAAGTTGACCATAATAATAATCAAGGTAGTTAGCACCAATCAGTAAATTGTGGTCTACGCCAGCGAGTTCAAATTCGCCGGTAAAATCAATAAATGCCGTAGTAAATTGCCAATCATCATGACGATCGTAAGGGTTTGAGGTATAGCTATCTCCCTCGACAAAATCACTCGGTTTTTTTGGCGCAGATTCAAAACGTTGGCGCTCGAATGTTTGTTCGTTATAACCAACACTGACTTGCCATGCATCATTTAAAATGTAATCTACATCAATACCAAAATTTTCTACTGTAATATCGGTAAAAGCCCAAGACATGTCGCGGATTGTTTTGTCATCACCAATAACATTCCCTTTATCATCAAGCCATGCACCTGTATCTAAACCCGCTTTGTCATTGGTTCTATCGTAATGCACACTTATAAGTAAATCGTCATTTACATCATAATCAACCACTAGCGCGCCCAGAAAGCGTTCGCGCTCTCTTTGTTCACCATTTTGGTATTCGCGTTGGTAAGTTACGTCTTGCTTTACTAAGTTTGCACGATAACGCAAAGATTCATCTTCCGTGATTGCACCACCTGCATCTAATGTATAACGAGAGGAGCCTTCTTGGTCAAAATCGATGCCAATATTAAAAATGCTATTTGCCGTTGGTTTTTTTGTCACCATATTAACCAAGCCACCAGGGCCTGATTGGCCGTATAATATGCTTGAAGGACCTTTGATGACTTCAATGCTTTCTAGTGTTTCAATTGGTTGCTGATAATGAGACCAGTGCTGGTGACCATCTCGTAAATAGCCGTTTGATGAGCTCAACTCGAAGCCACGTAAGTTAAATACTTCACGGTTACGTTGTTTTGAACCAGCAGTTAAACTGGCATCATTACCCAATACTTCGCCTAAGGTTGTCGCTAATTGCTCATTGATCACAGTGTCAGGAATAACGGTGACCGATTGAGCGGTTTCTAATAATGAAATGTCAGCACGCATAGCGCCATGGGCCTCATCAACTTTATAACCATGGAAATAAGTACCTTTTACTTCGATAACTTCCATAGCCTGTTTATTTGATGAACTGTCAGTTGCACTGTCAGCTGTGTCGGCAAAAACAGCTGTTGATGAAAGAACCGCACTCACGGCTAAGAATAGTGGAGAAAACTTCATAAATGACCCAAACCTTAATGATTAGTAGGATAAAATTACCAGACAAAAATAATGGTGCGAAGTCTAATGATAATGATTGCTATTTGCAATCTTTGTTTTGGTTTTATTTTTATTATTTATCCCGGACTTGATTTAGCGCAGCTTTGTTACAAAAACCACGTAACTACGCTTGCTCACTAAGTGTTAATAAATAGCTAAATATCGTTTATGTAGAATAAGAAAAAGGCCAGCTAAGCTGGCCTTTTGTATGTAAATAGTTACTGAAGTGACAGCTGACTATTTTTTTTCAGCTTCTTTCTGCGCGTTTAAGTTAGCAGAATGCGGTAGGTCATGAGCAGGCATAGGCTTGTTATCATGTTTTAGGTAGTTATCCATCCAACGCATTAAACGTAAGCTGTAATCATATTTTGCCGCCGCACGTTTATTGCCGTGGCCTTCGCCGGGGTAATATACTAAACGTACCGTTTTGCCGCGAACTTTCATATAGCGGTACATTTCCATAGATTGTGCTGGATGCACGCGAGGATCGGCTTTTCCGTGCATAATCAGCAGAGGCGTTTCAGATTGCTCTACCCAATAAATAGGGCTGCGCTCTAAGTACCATTGCCATTTATCCCACGGATATGAGCGAGCATGAACTAAGTTCATTTCGTTAGAAATATCTGTTGTACCAAATTTTGATAATTGGTTAGAAATACCAACAAACATAACGCTTGCAGCAAAATGCTTAGTTAATTTAGTTGCACCCCAAGCTGAAGCATAACCACCATATGAGCCACCGGTAATACCAACTTTTTTCTCATTGACTAAACCAATGTTAACTAAATGGTTTTTAAGATCGACTAAATCATCAAACTCTTTGCCTGCATAATCATTTTGACCCAATTTAGAGTAGTCTACGCCTTTACCTGTGCTACCACGGTAGTTGGGATAAAATACCGCGTAACCTTGTGCTGCCGCTAATTGGCCAGGACGAGAATATGCTGTCATCCAACCATCTTTATCGTGGCTTTCTGGTCCGCCATGTACTGACATGATTAATGGGTAACGTTGACCTTTTTTGTAATCAAGCGGGTAAACTAAAACGCCACCAATCTCAACACCGTCACGGGCTTTAATTATTAAACTTTCTTGTTTAGCTAAAGCAACATCATTTAACCAAGTATTCGAGTCAGTTAAGCGTGTTTGTTTTTTGCCACGTAACATAAAGACTTCATTTGGATGTTGGGCGGTATGACCTTTTACCACAACAGTTTTATCCGAATTGGAAATACTTAAATTACTGGCAATAAATTTACCTGCATTGACTACTGTTTTGTATTTGTTAGAACCGGGTTTAATTTTGGCCACCACTGATTGTGTACCAATATTTGCTATAAAGAACAATTCATGACGCTTATTAGACCATTCAAAATCGCTAACATGACCTTTAAAGTTGGGTAACCAGTTTTTTATTTTGCCCGAGTCTACATTGGCAATAAATAATCGACCATTTGCGGGGTCATGTTTGTCTTGTGCGCCGTGTAGGGCAACATATTGACCATCGTATGAAAACTCTGCGGCGCCTAATTTACCTTCAGTAGCAAAAGACGTTTTCACTGCTTTTTTTGCGATATCGACAATGTGCCATTGCGACTTCATGTATTTGTCATCAATGAGCGCTGTCGGTTGCGTCTTTATTAATAAGTCTTTCCCAGATGGTGAAAAATGGACATCAGAAACATATCCTTTGATATCCCATGCTTCAGGAGTAATTGCTTTATCAGATTGAGTCAGATCCGTTACATATAAAAGTTGATTTGTAAGCTCTTCTTCGAATACTTCAGCTTTGAAACCTAAATCTTTTAGTTTTTTAATGGACTCATCTTTTGCTTTTTTAGCTAAAATGGCGATTTTTTTGTTATCACTGCTCAGTGCGTAGTGACTAACATTCGTGTCTTTTAACACGATAGTTTTTTGAGCTTGACCACCGTTTACTGGAATTTGATAAAGCGAGGTAAATTTATCTTCATTCATTTTTGCTAAGAAATAGATAAGTGAGCCGTCAGCTGACCATTGAATATTTTTAATATTTACTTCGCCGGTAATAAAAGGACGCTCTACGCCTTTATCATTGACCAGATAAAGCTCACCCCAGTTTTTACCATCTTTTTCAACATAGATTTCACGAGGAACGGAGCGAGTGTAAGCAATGTACTCACCGCTTGGGCTTACTTTTGCTTGGCTTACAGCTTGCAAGGTAGCAAGGTTTTCAGCAGTAATGACTTTACCTACGTGCTCAGCCGTTGCGACAGAACAAGTAAGCAAACCTAAGCTGATTGCAAAGGCTCGCTTTAATGAGTTTATTTTTAGTTTCATTTCTAGTCCTAAAGGTCTATTCGAAAAAATTTCATCCATGAGTTTATGTTTTTTTGCAGGGTAAACCAATGAAAAGAGACTTAAATTCGATGAGAGGTGTGAAAATTGAGATTAATAAATGTAGTGAAAAGTGTACGCATTAAAAAGCCTGCATTATTATCTTGACGATATAGTGCAGGCTTTTTGTTTTTAGCTGAAGGTGTTATTTCCTAAAGTACCCTTCGTTAATTCCAATTTAGCTGAACCTAGCAGCTAAATAATCAAAAACAGCACGTATGCCGAATGCCTCACCACCGACTGGACGGCCTGATAAGTGGCGAATATTAAACGCCATTACGTCAAAATGTACCCAATCTGTTTTTTCAACAAAACGTTGTAAATATAATGCAGCAGTAATCGCACCGCCAAAGGGCTGTGTAGGACAGTTAGTCATATCAGCAATGGTGCTGTCGAACATATTGTCGTAGGGACTAAAAAGTGGCATTCGCCATACGGGATCGCTAATTTTGCTACCTGCTAAAGTAATGCCTGCAGCAACTTCATCGTTAGTCGAGAAAAAACCAGGTAACTCTGTACCTAATGCCACACGCATTGCACCCGTAAGGGTAGCGAAATCTATTATTAATTCAGGTTCATCATTTTCTGCCTCAGCAAGTGCATCACATAGCACTAAACGACCCTCTGCATCAGTATTATGAATTTCGACAGTTAGACCTTTGCGGGTAGTTACTATATCGCCTGGACGAAGTGCATTACTTGATACCGCGTTTTCTACAGCAGGAATTAATACCCGTAAATTGATCGGTAAGTTATGAGCCATAATTAATTGAGCTAGACCTAAGACATGTGCAGCACCACCCATGTCTTTTTTCATGTTTCGCATGCCTGCAGCAGGTTTCATATCTAAACCACCGCTATCAAAGCAAACGCCTTTGCCAACTAATGTCACCTGCGGGTTATTACTATCACCCCATGTTAAGTCGACTAAACGAGGTGTATGTACACTGGCGCGGCCAACAGCATGTATGGTTGGGTAATTTTGGACTAATAGTTCATCGCCAATAATTTGTTTAACTTTACCGTTAAATTGCTCGGCAAGTTCTAATGCAGTTTGCGCAATATCTACAGGCATCATATCAGCAGCAGGCGTATTTACTAAGTCACGGGTTAATGCTGTTGCTTGAGCAAATTTTATCGCACTTTCTACAATCACATCGTTGTTAATCGCTAAACTGGCTAATTGTTTGTTTGATTTATCGCTAATGTACCTATCAAATTGGTAAGCGCCCACCAACCAACCAAAGCTTATAGGTTCTACATGTTCTGGAGCTGCTTGCAATAAGTATTGCCCTTGCGGTAATTGCTTGATTAGATCACCACAAGCAAAGAAGTCGCTGGCATCAGTAACCACAAATAATGCTTGGCTAAGCTTGCCTTCTTCACCTGTTCCAAAGTTAGGAATAAGGGCTAAACCTTTACCGCTAAATTGCGTATTGGATAACCATGTTTGGCTTTGTTCGGTTTGACTGTTAAGCCAAGCTTGGTAGCCTGACTTTTCGATGATGACTAACGGTGTGCCGTTGTTTTCTGCGTTCAATAAGTTATTCATGAGCATCCTTTGTATCGATATTAATCTAGCATTCCATGATTGTAACCTAAGCACGGCAAAGCGGAAGGGGGACAGCTCAAAAGCACATTTAAATTAACAAAATAAATGAAGAAGTTGTATTGATGTTATTACAATAAAACATCTTTGAGTGTGGTTTTACCGTCTTTATTGGCTTTACTCATTTGCGCCATAAATAATTCAGCGGTGGCAATAGCATCATTTAATGCATTATGAGCATGGTGAATGGGTAGCTTAAAATTATTTCGCAAGTTGGTTAAACGTAACTCTGAGGGATCGTAAGCCACATCACGTTTGTCTAAGCGGCGTTTAGCGAGTGCTAGCGTGTCTATCATGGGGAAAATTGGTGCCATACCATAAAGCTCATAACAAGCTTCAGTCAAAAACTGCTTTTCAATACGGGCAAAATGTACCAACATCACTTTACCTGCTAAGGCTTTTAATAATGCTTCAACTACTATCGCTAATGCATGTCCCTGCTCTTTTTGACTGTCGGTAATATGATGAATTATGACATTACTTTCTTCAAGCTGCTCTTTAGTTTTGATAATTTGATGATAGCTTGTTTTGAGTGATATTTGCTGATTTTTCAGGGCGATAAAACCAACACTTAATAGCTTATCTTGTTTGGCATTAAGGCCTGTTGTTTCAAAATCGACTGCTAAAATTTCTACTTTATCAATGCGGGTATTTATGTCAGGTAAAGGTACCGATAAATAATCGCGTAATGCGCCTGCAGGCGCCTTTTTTAACAGCTGTTTTCGCTTGGCTTCATAACCAAGTAACCAACCAAACATAGGTGAATTTGCTAGGGTCGTACTGGTCATTAGTAACTCGATTGTCTAGCGTCTTGCAGGCTTTTAATGACTTTGAAGGCATCTTTAAGGTGCTCACGCTCTAACTTAGATATTTCTTTAGGTGATAAAAAGTTATCAGCGCTTTCGCCTCGAATCAATTCTTTCGCTTGGTGCTCAACTCTGAGCATGCCTAAAAACTCATAAGCATCAATTAAGTTTTCTGCGGAGGCTTTTGTTAAGGAAGGTGTACCAGCGGCCTGTTGAATTCTTTCAATAGTATTTACCGCACTAATACCTTCAGCAAGGGCGTAAATTCGTGCTAAATCAACTACAGGTGCGATACCATTATGCTTTAAATCCAGTGTCGCTTTATGCTTACCATTTTGCTTTAAAACAAAATCACGGAAAAAACCAAGCGGTGGACGTAAATTTAAGGCATTTTTTGATAAGTGCGCAATAAATAACGTACTATTTTGAGTTTTTTTGAGCAGTTGTTTTCTCACGTTTTTAAGTAAAGAAACATCACCATAAATGGTTTCTAAATCGAAAAATACACTACTATTTAGTAAGGCCTTTGGACTTGGGGTCTCTACCCAATCGGTAAAGTAGCTATGCCAAATTTTTTGCGGTTGTCGCCATTTGGGGTTGGTTGCCATAATATCGCCCGGGCAATAGATAAAGCCACACTCGGCTAAACCATCGCAGACGAAAGTAGCGAGACTTTCAAACCAAGCATCATCATAACGCTTCATTGAATCACAGATAATAATGGCATTATCTTGATCGGAATGAGCCAGCTGTTCTTGCCGTGCTTGTGAGCCCGCAGCAAGCCATGCATAAGGTACGGGAGCCTGACCATATTTATACTCAGCCATTTCAATTAGGCGCTTGGTAAAGGCCATCGTTATTGCACTAACACTTTTACCAACGTGATCTGCACTGCTGCCTAATTTTGCTAGCCTAATTTGCAGTTTAGGCAATAATTGGCTAATTTCTTTTAACTCGGCAATTGTATTCGCTTTATTGATAATACCCGATAAGTTGATGGCATTATGGCCTTCATTGTTGATTAAGTCGGTCACGGTTACCATACCGACAAGGTTGTCATATTTGGTGACCGGGAGATGATGAATATGTTTGGCCGTCATCATCATTAGGGCATCATAGGCATTGCTTTTTGCGTCAATTGTGCACATATCCCGTGTCATTATTTTACTAATCACTTCACTGGTTGCTAAGCCCTCAGCCACACAACGACGGCGGATATCTTTATCAGTAACAATACCGACAGGATTATTATTTTCGACCACAACTAAGCAAGAGTAACCTTGTTCTGTCATTTGTACTGCGGCTTGCTGAATTGTTTGTTCTGCACCAATTGAGGCAACTGGGCTTTGATAAAAATTGCTGACTGAAGTATTCATCAAGGTGGAAGATAAAATGGCCTCTTCATTAACCTGACTCATTTTCGTTTTTAAACGCTGCGCTGAATTTTGACTAAAATAATCACTAATACTGGGGAAGCGCTCGCCTATTTCATGTAAAACGCTCGACTCGACGCTGTAGACTAAACAATCCTCATCAGAATGAACGTTAAGCTGATTTTCTACCGCGGTAGAGTTGTTACTGAGTACTTGACTATCACTATGATAAAAGGCATCACATAAGTCACCTTCACCTAAGCGATTAACGAGTTCCCCATCTGCAGAAAGGCAGCTAAGTGCACCTTTTCGCAATATGTATAACCTGGGTTCGGTAATGCCCTTAGGTGGTAACTCATCACCTTTTCTAACGTAATTGATATTTAATTCACGAACAAGCTGTGCAAGCACTTGCTTAGGTAAACTATCAAAAGGAGGAATGCTGTGAATAAAGCTGCTAATTTCGGAAAGTTCAGTATCCATGCTATTGCCTTTTCCTTTAGGTATTAATGACCAAATATCGGGTGATATCGTTAATTTAGAGTTTTGTCGTTCGTTAAACAAGTGTTATTGGCTAAACCTAGACTAAAGTTCGATACGTTGTTGCAATAAAGGGTGCATAACGGATTAAAATACCTTGTTTATTAAATACAAATTAACAAAACAAGGGGTCAATTGCGGAAAATAAAGAAATAGACTATTTACTCAGTTAATGTGCTGTTTTTACGCTTTTTTTGTGATCTAGACTAAAGGCTAATATCCCACCAAAACAAAGCTTGTTAGTGTAATTAACAGTTAAAAGTTGAATATGGATTTTTGCCACTGTTAGCTCTTAGAGATATTTTGACAGAAATCTATATCCACACTTTGACTACATGTTGATAAATTATTACTAACTATTTTTTAAGTTAAGGCGTAATAAAGCGAAATAAAAAAACAAATCGCTAAAAAACGCTATGTCGCTAGGAGACTATTGTGGAAAATAAAGAAGCATATTGGCAGGAAAACTTGCGCTTGATCTTTATCTGTCTTGCAATCTGGTTTGTGGTTTCGTTTGGTTTAGGTTTACTTTTGGTAGAGCCACTAAATGAATTTCGTCTAGGTGGGTACAAACTTGGTTTTTGGTTTGCACAGCAAGGTTCAATTTATTCATTTTTAGGTTTGATTTTTTGGTATGGTGCCAAAATGAACAAGCTTGATAAAAAATATCACGCAGAGGGCTAAGAGATGGATGAGTTAAAACTATATACTTACATTGCAGTATTTGGCACATTCGCCTTATATTTTGCTATTGCATGGTGGGCTCGTGCGGGTTCAACGAGTGATTTCTATGTAGCTGGTGGTGGTGTTACGCCATTACAAAACGGTATGGCAATTGGTGCCGATTGGATGTCAGCGGCATCATTTATTTCAATGGCAGGTTTAATTGCTTTCTTAGGTTACGGCGGCTCAGTATTCTTAATGGGTTGGACAGGTGGTTATGTATTGTTAGCAATGCTACTTGCACCTTACATGCGTAAACACGGTAAGTTCACAGTACCTGAGTTTATCTTTGATAGATATTATTCTAAGACTGCACGTATTGTTGCTGTTGCTTGTTTAATTATCGCATCATTAACTTACATCATCGGTCAAATGAAAGGTGTAGGTGTTGCTTTCTCTCGCTTTTTAGAAGTTGATTATGGTTTAGGCTTAGGCATCGGTATGGCTGTTGTTTGGGTATATGCTGTAATGGGTGGTATGAAAGGTATTACTTATACGCAAATCGCACAATATGTTGTGATGATCTTCGCTTATACAATTCCTGCAATCTTTATTTCTTTACAACTTACGGGTAACCCAATTCCACAATTAGGTTTAGGTAGTACGTTAGCCGATGGCAGTGGTGTTTACTTACTTGATAAGTTAGATATGGTTGTTACTGATTTAGGCTTCAAAGAGTACACGACCTCTAATCTAGGCGGTACATTGAATATGTTCGCTTATACTATTTCTCTTATGATTGGTACTGCGGGTCTTCCTCATGTAATTATGCGCTTCTTTACTGTTCCTTCAGTACAAGCTGCTCGTTCTTCAGCTGGTTATGCTTTAGTTTGTATCGCATTACTTTACACTGTTGCTCCAGCAGTTGGCGCTATGGCTCGTCTTAATTTGATGAATACCATTGAACCAGTAGCAGGCGAAAACCTTGTTTATGACGAACGTCCACAATGGTTTAAAGACTGGGAAAAAACTGGTTTATTAAAATTTGAAGACAAAAATGGCGACGGGAAAATCCAGTACACTGCTGATAAAGCAACAAATGAAATGGTGAAAGTTGACCGTGACATTATGGTACTAGCTAACCCAGCGATTGCTAACTTACCAAACTGGGTTATTGCATTAGTTGCTGCCGGTGGTCTAGCGGCTGCGTTATCAACTGCTGCTGGTTTATTGTTAGCAATATCCTCATCCATCTCACATGATTTAATGAAAGGGGTCTTAACACCTGATTTATCAGAGAAAAATGAGTTGCTTGCCGGTCGAGTGGTGATGACTATCGCAATATTAGTCTCCGGTTATCTTGGATTACATCCTCCAGGGTTTGCGGCAGGTACCGTTGCGCTAGCCTTTGGTTTAGCAGCTTCAAGTATCTTCCCAGCACTAATGATGGGTATATTCTCTAAGAAAATTAGTGGCACAGCAGCAATTGCAGGTATGTGTTCTGGTATCGGTGTAACTATGCTTTATGTATTCCAACATAAAGGTGTTATGTTTATTCCAGGTACTTCATTCTTAGGTGATATGGGTCCTAACTGGTTCTTCGGTATTTCACCTAATGCATTTGGTGCAGTTGGTGCGATAGTTAACTTTGCAGTAGCCTTCGCGGTACTTAAAGTAACAGGTCCAGCGCCAGCTCATATTCAAGATATGGTAGAGAATATGCGTATCCCAGGTACTGTTAGTGCAGCACACGATCACTAGAAAAGTGTTTGCAGTGTTAGGGGGCTTACCACTAACACTTATCAAAACGTAAAACTCAAAGGCTAGACGACCCATTATAAAAGTCGCCTAGCCTTTCTTTTTCTAGGGCAATTTGTTCTAATTAAATCAAAGATGAACAATCCAATTTAACTTAAAGATAACCTTATGAATAAACACCTAAAACTTGCCTTCATGGTCGCACCTATTCTTGCTGTTGTCGGCTTTATTGCGGCTGATTATTATGAAGAGAATGAAGCTTCAGAGAATAAAATAATCATGCTCGAACCAGAGGGACACTGTGATGTTGCTAATAAAAGCTGTGTACTTATCTCAGGTGAATTTAAAGTAAATGTCTCTGATGAAGCGGGTGTAACAGAAGTTAATTCAACCTTTCCATTAGATAGTGCAACCCTATTTCTCGTTGATAAAAGCGATAAAATGACTCCCTTCCCTTTAGGCATGAAAAAGAGTCCGTATTATTGGCGTAGCAATACACCTTTAGGGAGCTTAGTGGCTAATAAAGGAGATAGTTATAAGCTACGTTTAATTGCCAAAATTAAAGGTGGCCAATATATAGGTGAATTTTACACGCAAACAGTAAAATAAACGGCTTATTACATGTGTAAATGAAACTGTCAGCATGAAACTGGCAGTTATGTACTGTAAATTAAACTTTCAAATGACTATGACGATTGTGATGTAGTCATTATTCTCTACTTCGTCAATGGATTCCCATTTCTCTGCGATTAACCTTCTTTCTGCTTTGAACACACTGCACTGTCTAGGTGCGATGCCCCATAAAAAGTGCATACATCAGCGTATACTCCATCATGTAAATATCTAACGCTATGATAAATAAGGTTATAAATTAATGTTGCTTACTGGCATTTAGCTTGCTCTATATAAGATATATAAATTTTAAGGAGTAAATCAATGAGTAGCGAAATTGGCATTAAGCTGTGGTCATTTACTGGGAAAATGAAAGTTCTACATTTAAGTTGGATGGCCTTTTTTATCACCTTCATGGTCTGGTTTAACCATGCACCATTAATGGCGGTGATTGCCGACAGCTTAGGTTTGAGTAGTAGTGAAATAAAAACGTTGCTTATTTTGAATGTAGCGTTAACCATTCCTGCTCGTATTATCATTGGTATGTTGACGGATAAATATGGTCCTCGGTTAACCTTTGCGGTTCTGCTCGCTATATGTAGTTTGCCTTGCTTTATGTTTGCTTTAGCACAAAATTTTGAGCAAGCCGCTTTAGCGCGTTTTCTATTAGGCTTTATTGGTGCCGGTTTTGTTATTGGTATACGTATGGTCAGTGAATGGTTCCCTGCTAATGAACTAGGCACTGCTGAAGGTCTATATGGTGGTTGGGGGAATTTTGGCTCTGCGGCGGCAGCAATGTCATTACCTTTAATCACGCTTTACATAGGTAAAACATTCGGTGTCGAAGAAGCGTGGCGTTATGCTATTGCCTTAACGGGTTTGATGAGCTTACTTTTCAGTTTCATCTGGTATGCAAATGTCAGTGATACACCCAAAGGTGCAACGTATTTTAAGCCAAAACAAACGGGGGCGATGGAAGTTACCAGTGTAGGTGATTTTTATTTGCTCTTATTGATGAAATTGCCTATGTATGGCGCTTTAGCATTGCTTACTTGGAAGCTATCGCCACAAGGCGTGAGTTTATTATCAAGTAATATGACCATAATCGCTTATGTTGCTTTAGTGATATTGCTAATTGCTGAAGTGTGGAAAACATATCAAGTTAATGGCCATTTATTTAATGAAAAAGTCCCAGAAATTCACCAGTATCAATTCAAGCAAGTGGCTGTGTTAAATGTTTTGTATTTTGCGACATTTGGCTCTGAATTGGCCGTTGTGTCCATGTTGCCACTATTTTTTGCTGAAACCTTTAGTTTAGATATGGTTTATGCAGGTATGCTCGCTTCGTTATATGCTTTTATGAACCTAATGTCTCGACCTGGTGGTGGGTGGTTAAGTGATAAATATGGCCGTAAAAAAACCTTGTTGATATTAACCGCTGGTTTAGCTTTGGGGTATTTGGCTATGGCACTAATTGATAGCTCATGGCCATTGGTGCTTGCTGTACTTACTGCAATGGCTTGTTCTTTCTTCGTCCAAGCTGGAGAGGGTGCAGTATTTGCTGCAGTACCATTAATCAAGCGAAGATTAACGGGGCAAATAGCTGGCATGACAGGTGCCTATGGTAATGTCGGAGCTGTAGTTTATTTAACGGTATTATCTATGGTGAGTTACCAAAGCTTTTTCTTGGTGATTGCGGCAACTGCAGTCTTGGGTTTTGTTACTTTGCTCTTTATGCAAGAGCCAAAAGGCGCTATTACCGAAGTGAATGAAGACGGTACTGTAGAGCTAATTCAAGTTAAGTAGTATTAACTTCTCCGATGGTAAATTTAAATAGGGATTAAATGGAAACTGATAATAAGGCTGATACAAAGCAAGCAGCACAAGCCTCTAATGCCACTCAATCAACACCGTTTACACAGGCAAAATTACAGGTGTTCTTGGGTGGTTATAGTAGTGCCGGTATAAAAGCAACAAATGAAGATGCTTTTGCTTCACTCGTTCCTAAAGAAGCTGAGTTAACTGCGAAAGGTGTTGTTGCTGTTATTGCTGATGGGGTTTCAAGTGCCAATAAAGCTGCAGATGCGGCGCAATTATCAGTGACACAATTTATTAATGACTATTACGCAACACCGCAAACATGGTCAACTCAAAAGTCCGCTAGTAAGGTGCTATCTAGCTTAAATCAATGGTTATATGCACAAACTGATGCGGTATCAGGTTATACGCTGCAATGGTTAACTACTTTTTCAGCATTGATCGTTAAATCGTCTACCGCCTATATTTTTCATGTAGGTGATACGCGTATCAGCCAGTATCGTCAAGGTGAGCTTGAGGTATTAACCAAAGATCATCAGCAAAAACAGGGGCCATCGCATAGTGTGTTAACCCGAGCTCTGGGAGCTGATCATCGATTGCAAGTAGATGTTCAACAAGTTGCTGTTCGAGCAGGAGATATTTTTGTCTTAACTTGTGATGGTGTTCATGAATACTTATCGGCTCAACAAATTAAAAAACAGTTGAGTCAGTTAACGCAACCTCCGAGTACACAGGCACTAGAGCAGATGGCAAAATTACTGACAGAATTAGCTATCGAAAATGGCAGTAAAGATAATGTCAGTTGTTTATTGGTTTATATTGGCGGTACACCAAATAGGGCATTAGTTGAAATCGAACGTGAGCTGTTAAACAAAGCGATACCACCTGCATTATCAATTGGAAATAGTATTGATAACTATGAGATTTGCAAAGTTATTCATGCCAGTATTCGTTCACATCTATATTTAGCCAAGCACCCTGACGAAGTTGAGCCATGCGTACTCAAAGTTCCTTCTCAAAACCTCGCTGATGATAGTAGCTATTTACAAGGCTTTATACGTGAAGCTTGGTTGGGAGAAAGGCTAAATAATAGTCACGTGATGAAAATAAAGCGCGGCAGTGATAAAAGTCGCTTTCTTTACCATGTTTGCGAATATATTGAGGGGCAAACGTTAGGGCAATGGATGTTCGACAACCCCAAACCTAACCTTGCGCAAGTTCGTGATATTATTGAGCAAATCATTATCGCCTTACGCTCATTTCAGCGCTTGGAAGTGATTCATCGGGATTTAAAGCCTGATAATATTATGATTGATGCTTACGGTAAGGTTTTTCTCATCGATTATGGTACTGCGCTTATTGCATCACTGGCGGAAAATAATGATGTTGTGACCGAAACCGTGCCTCAAGGTACTTTGAATTATATAGCCCCAGAAACTTTGTTGACCTTACATGCGGACCACCAAAGTGATTTGTTCTCTTTGGGGGTTATTACCTATGAAATGCTTTGCGGAGAGCTCCCTTTCAAGCCCATGCAAAGAGCTGATATAAATTGTCATAACTATACAATTAATAATAAACAAACTCGTGTTGAGAATTACTCACAATGGCAGTACCGCAGTATTAGGCAATTTCGTAGCGACTTACCTTTTTGGCTTGATATGGTGCTATCAAAAGCGACTCAAGCAGATCCCAAATTGCGCTTGCAGGCATTTTCTGAACTGAAAGCTGATTTACGCAAACCTACAGCTTCAGCATTGGAAGAATATAAAAGCCAGCCTATCTTGCAGCGTAATCCTGTACTTTTTTGGCAAGGCGTAACGGTATTTTTCTTTATTTTATGGTTATCAGCGGTATTATTTTAATAAAGCCTTTGTTATTGCTTTATCGTGTTAAGCTCTTAAAACACTAAATTGATCGCTGACAACGTGCACTTCATTAGTTAGTGTTAGCTCGCTTGTAGACACTTCCCCAAAAGCCACTCCCCTTGATAAATTGTAAGTGATTCTTAATGCGCTTGAGAAATAGAATTATTTACGCTAGGTTTAGGCACTGACTATCTGAAAAATAGCGTAATTGTTAACTTTATATTGAAGAGGAACTTCAATTTTCATTACTCATGTTTCTAGTGCCAAGGTGAAAGGATGTCTTCGAATAGATCGATTGTAAAAGCTAAGAACACCATTTTGTTTAAGTTTTCTTTTGGCATGACTCTGTTGTTTTTAGTGATGACTGCGGCGACTTATATGGTGGTTGACCTCGTTGTTAAAGATTACCTAGTCAACAAAAATAAAGAATCTATTGATGATATCGGTTCTCATATAGTATCAGAGATATCACAGCGTATTAGTGTCGCAGAAACCTTAACTCGACATTTAGCTGCCGCCGGGGAAACGTGGCCGCAAGACCCAGATCTTTTCTATAAAGTTATTCCTCAAATGTTAGATATGAACGAATATAAAGACATTATTGCTGGCGGTGGTGTGTGGCCTGAACCTTTACAATTCACCCCAGGTGTTGTGCGACGGAGCTTTTTCTGGGGGCGAGACAATGTCGGAAAATTGCAATATTTTGACCAATATAATGATATCGAGGGAACTGGTTATCATGATGAAGAATGGTATGTGCCAGGTCGTTATAGTAAACAGGGGGAGTGTCTGTGGTCTAAATCTTATATGGATCCCTATACACTAGCGCCTATGGTGACTTGTACGGTTGCCATGTTCAAACAGGGAATATTTTCAGGTAATGCAACGGTTGATGTTAGCCTTCAACAACTCAAGAGTATTCTACGCCAGGGAAGTGCCAAACTAAGAGGGTATGCTTATGCAGTAGATCGTAATAATAAATTTTTGTCTTTTCCCGATGATGAACTAACTAAAATCAGTAATCGCGTTAGCAATCACTTAACTCAAGAGTATATTACCGTGAATCAACTGGCTGAAAAGCTTGGGTCATTCAAACCTGTTGCTGATATCTTAACCGGAATAAATCAATCGTTAATTCAATCTATAACCGATCACAAAAACTTATCGGCAGATAATATTGCAGCACAAAATAAGCAAATATCTCCTTTAAATGCACAGATAATTTCCGCCAAGGTTTTGGCCCAGCATGATCAGAATGATCACCGTAATTCTAAGACTATTTCGATGCTCAGTAAGCAGGATTTTTTACTCGGAGAGCCAGTCATTGTGTCCGTCTTCATGATCCCAAAAACCCTGTGGAAGGTTGTTGTGGTCACGCCACAACAGGTGGCGATCAATAGTGCAAGTAAGGTAGCAAACCTGATCTTAATGTTACTCATTGCCATTATGATCATCGCGGCTTTTTTGGGTTTTATTTATTGTCGTCGTAGTTTGATTGTGCCTATTTATCAGATGGTTAATCAACTTCAGCGGCCAACTAAAGAAGGGAAATCGGTTTCTCCTGAGCTGCTCGATGACCAGAGACAGGATGAATTCGGCCTGCTGGCTTATCACTTTAATCAGTCTAAAATGGCACTCGATAATAATAACCGAGATCTAAAATTACAGATCAATGAACGTAAGCAGGCAGAAAATCAATTAAAACATCTGGCACTGCATGATCCTCTCACTGGTTTGCCTAACCGGTTATTATTTCAAGATCGTCTACAACAGGCGATAGCCTTGTCAAATCGTCACCAACATAAATTTGCCGTATTTTTTATGGATCTCGATAATTTTAAGATCATTAATGACACTATGGGTCATGAAGCTGGTGATGAATTACTTAAAGAGGTTTCCTCAAGGCTCTCTGACACAGGGCGTAAAATGGATACGGTAGCACGGCTAGGCGGTGATGAATTTGCTTTTATTATCACTAAAGTTGATGCAGTCAAGGATGCAGTAAGTTTTGCTAAGCGACTCAACAAATTATTGAAAATTCCAGTAGAGGTCAATGGCAATAATATTAATATGGGTAGTAGTATTGGTATCACTATTTATCCAGACGATGCAGCTAATAGTGAAGAACTATTGCGTAATGCTGATATTGCTATGTATCAAGCTAAGGATGATGGTCGTAATACCGTCCGCTTTTTTACTCGTGAAATGAATGCAAAATTGCAAAAAAATAAGGAGATCTTGACTGATTTAACTGAGTCTTTGACTCAAGACCATTTTGAACTCTATTACCAGCCGCTTTTTACTATTGATCAAGATACTCTTGTTGGGGCAGAGGCTTTGATAAGGTGGCATCATCCTGAAAAGGGCATGGTCCCTCCTGATAAATTTATTGCCGTTGCTGAGAAGAGTGGACTGATCAATGAATTGGGTGATTGGGTGTTAGCGCAGGCATGCCGTGAAATAAAAAACTTTGTCAATGTGGGTATTACAGACTTTAAGATAGCGATTAACATTTCACCTGTGCAATTTAGACGAAAAGATCTTTTACAGCATATGTTAATGATTCTAGCGCGACACGATGTAAGCCCTGGTTTTATAGAGCTTGAAATCACAGAAGGTGCAGTGATGGATAATGTTGATCAAGCTATTGAGACAATGCAAGCCTTGCACGATGCGGGTTTTCAGTTGGCGATGGATGATTTTGGTACAGGCTATTCCTCGCTCAGTTATCTCAAGCGCTTTCCCATTCAAAAAATGAAGATAGATCGAAGTTTTATTTCAGACCTTGAGAATGATGATGATAGTAAATCTATTACCACTGCTATTATCCAGATGAGTCACTCGTTAGGTTTACATGTACTCGCTGAAGGTGTCGAAACTGAAGCACAACTACACTACTTACAAGACGAGAAGTGTGATTATGTACAAGGTTATTATACCGGCAAGCCTATGCCAGCCAGCGCCTTTATTAAAAAATTCAGCGTCTCTGATGAAAGTAAATACCCTAATGGTAAATGGACTGTATCAACCACAGCGACTTAAGAAAATGCCTCTAGTGGCAATATTCAACTGACTTTCCCACTTAGTCCCTAAGAGGGGAAGCTCATAGTTAGTCCATTATAATGCGTATATGAAATTTCTTCTCGCAGTAATGCTGTCATAAGCTGGCACATTGCTCAGCAAGTGACATAAGTACTTATCTCCTTAGCCGTTATAACCCCATGAGAATGCTGTTTACATATTTTGTGTGCTTGCACCGTCCGAGTGCTAAATAACATTCACTCTAGTGCAATGGGTTAATGGAATACTACTCTTCTACAATTAAGTTGTTGTTAAATAGGTTAAAAAAATATTGGCATCTAGTTTGCTCTACTAAAGACATCTTGAATAAAACCTTGTTAATAGTGTGTCTTAACTAATCGGTTTTATTTTTTTCCCGCATTTTGAGTAGGATTGTTCTTATGAGTACAGATAAACAGCTATTAACCAAATCAAATATTGTTGTGGTAGGTAACGGCATGGTTGGCCATCACTTTGTTGAGGAAATGGCTAAAAATCCAAATTACCAAATAACAGTGCTCTCAGCGGAGTCTCGCTTAGCTTACGATAGAGTTCATTTATCAGAATATTTTGCAGGCAAAACTGCTGACGACTTAGCAATGACTACACCTGAGCATTATGAAGCATTGGGCGTGACCTTTAAAACCAATGCGAAAGTAATCTTGATTGATAAAGTCGTTCAATATGTTACCACTGAAAATGGTGAGACCTACCATTACGATAAATTAATTTTAGCGACTGGCTCTTATCCGTTTGTTCCACCAATTCCTGGCAAAGACCAAGAGCATTGTTTAGTTTATCGGACCATAGACGATTTAGAAGATATCGCCGCTAGTGCTAAAGACAGTAAAGTAGGTGTTGTTATTGGTGGAGGTTTATTAGGTCTTGAAGCGGCAAATGCTATTAAACAATTAGGCCTTCAAACACACGTTGTTGAGTTTGCACCACAATTAATGGGTGTTCAAATTGATGGCGGCGGCGGCCGTTTACTCAGAGAAAAAATTGAAGATTTAGGGGTACAAGTCCATACCTCAAAAGCGACAAGCGTTATCGAAAAAGGCAATACTAGCCGTTATAAATTATGTTTCAGCGATGATACCGAGTTAGAAACAGATTTAATTTTATTCTCTGCGGGTATTCGTCCGTATGACAACCTTGCCCGTGAATTTGACCTAACATTAGGCGAACGTGGCGGTATAGTTGTTAATAATCAATGTCAAACATCAGATGAGAACATTTATGCTATTGGTGAGTGTGCTTTATGGAATAACTTTATCTTTGGTTTAGTTGCACCAGGTTACACCATGGCTAAAGTAGCAGCTAAGCACATTGCTGGCATTAAGGGCGAAAACGGAGAAATGGCAGAGTTCACCGGCGCAGATATGAGCACTAAGTTAAAACTCATGGGTGTAGAAGTTGGCTCAATTGGTGATGCTCACGGTAAAACTGAAGGTGCTTTAACTTACACTTATGAAAACCAACCTGAAGGTGTATATAAGAAAATCGTAGTCTCTGCCGACAAAAAAGCCTTATTAGGTGCGGTACTTATTGGTGATACCAGTGAATACGACACCCTACTACAATATATGCTTAACGCGATTGAACTACCTGATTCTCCTGAAGGTCTGATCCTGCCAATGGCGGCTGATAAGCCAACATTAGGAGTTGATGCATTACCTGATACAGCAACCATTTGTTCATGTCATAACGTGACTAAAGGCGACATCATTGCTTCTATTGATGCCGGCGCAATGACTGTTGGCGATGTTAAAAGCTGTACAAAAGCCGGATCGGGTTGTGGTGGTTGTGCAGCCTTGGTTAAAAGCGTTGCTGATAACGAATTTGAAAAGCGCGGTGTTGAAGTTAAAAAAGATATTTGTGAACATTTTGCTTACTCGCGTCGTGAATTATTCGATATTGTCAGTGTTGAAAAAATCAAAACCTTTGACGAATTACTTGAAAAACATGGCCGTGGTTTAGGTTGTGAAATTTGTAAACCCGTAGCAGGCTCTGTACTTGCCTCAGTTTGGAATGACTACATTCTTAAAAAACCTCATTTATCACTACAAGATACCAATGATACTTACCTAGGTAACATGCAAAAAGATGGAACTTACTCCGTTGTTCCTCGTATTGCTGGTGGTGAAATAACCCCTGATAAACTTATCGTGTTAGGCGAAGTTGCTAAAAAATATAACTTATATACCAAAATTACCGGTGGCGCGCGGGTTGATTTATTCGGCGCACGTGTTGAGCAATTACCACCTATTTGGAAAGAGTTAGTGGAGGCTGGTTTTGAAACAGGTCACGCCTACGGTAAATCATTACGTACCGTTAAATCTTGTGTTGGTTCGACATGGTGCCGTTACGGTGTGCAAGACAGCATGAGCATGGCAATCGACTTAGAGCACAGATATAAAGGATTACGTGCTCCTCATAAGATTAAGTTCGGTGTCTCTGGTTGTACGCGTGAATGTGCTGAAGCACAAGGTAAAGATATCGGTATTATCGCCACAGATAATGGTTGGAACCTTTATGTAGCCGGTAACGGTGGGATGAAGCCTCGCCACGGTGATTTATTCGCCACTGATTTAGATGATGAAACTTTAGTTAATTATGTTGACCGTATCTTGATGTTCTACGTACAAACAGGTGACAGATTACAGCGCACTTCAACATGGATGGATAACCTAGAAGGCGGTTTAGCTTACTTACAAGACGTGATTATAAAGGACAGTTTAGGCATTAATGATGTGCTAGAAGCGCAAATGCAGTCAATTGTTGGTACCTATCAATGTGAATGGAAAACAACCATTGAAGATCCTGAAGCATTAAAGCGTTTCCAACCATTCGTTAACTCAGACAAAAGCGATAGCAATATCCAGTTTGTTACTGAACGCGAGCAAATTCGTCCTGCACGAGGACAAGAAAAAATTGATGTTAAAGTTATCGATGCAACTAAGAAAGAAGCCATCGCTGAAGAAGCTTAAGAGGAGCAAAAAATGACGAACTTAACCAAAGAAAAAGCTGAAAAATCATGGCGCACTATCTGTGAAACAACAGATCTAGTAAAAGATTCTGGTATTAGTGCTTTAATTGCAAACTCGGCCGGTGAAGATGAGCAGGTTGCTATTTTCCATATTCCTAATAGCGAAGAAAAAATATATGCCGTAGGTAACTACGATCCTATTGGCCAAGCCAACGTATTGTACCGTGGTCTTGTGGGATGTATAAACGATGAACCAGTGGTTTCTTCGCCTTTATATAAACAACACTACTCGTTAAAAACAGGGCGTTGTTTACAAGAGGAGCAGACTATTGCCGTTTACGATATTCGTATTGAAAACGAGCAAGTTCAACTGTTTTACTAACTTGTTATCAAATACACCCGTCCCACGCGAAACGGTTACTACGAGTTTCACTGTGACGGGTATGAATATAGTGTTTTTAGGAGTTTAGTTTGAGCGATTTATTACCGACATCACCGCTTATCTCACCTGTCATTAAAGCGGGTGAACCGTCACTTATCCAAAGTACTTGTGCCTATTGTGGCGTGGGTTGTGGCGTTGATATTGGCGTAGCAGGGGGCAAAGCAACGTCATTAACAGGCTCAGTCGCCCATCCTTCAAACTACGGCAGATTATGCGTTAAAGGTAGTAATTTACTTAGTACCATTGATTTAACAGGTCGTTTACTAGCTCCTGAAATTGCCGGCGAGCAAGTTAGTTGGGATAAAGCGACTGATTATGTTGCTGAGCAATTTAACGATATTATACAAAAGCACGGTAAAGATTCGGTTGCTTTTTATGTGTCAGGCCAGTTATTGACAGAAGATTATTACCTTGCCAATAAATTGATGAAAGGTTATATCGGCTCAGGCAATATTGATACAAATTCTCGTCTTTGTATGTCGTCGGCAGTATCAGCATATAAACGTGCGTTTGGTGAAGATGTTGTTCCCTGTACTTATCAAGATATAGAGCAAACCGAATTATTATTACTCACAGGCTCTAATGCAGCATGGACCCACCCTGTATTATATCAACGTATTGAGCGCGCCAAAAAAATTAATCCTGCTATGAAAGTCGTGGTGATTGATCCGAGAAAAACAGCGACTTGTGAATTAGCGGATAACTTCATTCAAATAAAACCAGGCACTGATGGTGCATTTTTCAATGGTTTATTGCAGTTTTTAAGTGAAAATCAAGGGTTAGATACTGATTATATTGCTCAACACACCGAAGGTTTTGAGCGAGCACTTGCAAATGCAGCTAGTTGGACGACTGCAAAGGTTGCAGAATTTTGCCAAGTTAGCATCGACGAACTTACCACGGTTTATCAATTATTTTGCCGCAGTGAAAAAGCGATTACCTTCTATTCCATGGGCATCAATCAATCCTCTTCAGGGGTGGATAAATGCCAAAGCATTATTAATTGTCATTTAGCCAGTGGTAAAATAGGTAAAGCTGGCAGCGGCCCTTTCTCTATTACTGGGCAACCTAATGCCATGGGGGGAAGAGAGGTTGGCGGATTAGCTAATCAACTTGCCGCGCATATGGATATCGACAATCCAACACATCAAGATAAAGTTCAACGCTTTTGGCAATCTCCTACTATTGCTAACAAGCAAGGGGCTAAAGCGATAGATTTATTTGATAAACTTGCCTCAGGTGAGATCAAAGCGGTATGGATAATGGCAACGAATCCTTTGGTAAGCCTGCCTAATCGCGATAAAATCACTGCCGCACTGAAAAAGTGTGAGCTGGTAGTGGTATCAGATTGTGTTGAGAAAAATGATACCTTGGCGTTTGCAGATGTGAAGTTGCCAGCAACCCCTTGGTTAGAAAAAAATGGTACTGTCACTAACTCAGAGCGCCGTATTTCTCGTCAACGTAATGCCGTTTTACCTGCCGGACAGGCTAAGCATGACTGGCAAATTATCCAAGATGTTGCCACCAAGATGGGCTTTAGTGGTTTTGACTTTGATGAGGTGAGTGATGTATTTAAAGAACATGCCCAACTCACTCAATTTGAAAATAACGGCGAGCGATTACTTGATTTAAGCGGTTTAAGTCAATTAACAACGAAAGAATATAATGAACTGGCGCCAATACAATGGCCAGTAAACGAGACCCACCCTGAAGGTTGTGCCCGCGTTTATGCTAATGGAAAATTTTCTACGCCCTCAAGTAAAGCGAAATTTATTCCGGTAACACCACAATTACCGATGCAACGCACTTCCGCAGAATTCCCGTTTGTATTAAACAGTGGCCGATTGCGTGACCAATGGCACACCATGACACGTACCGGTAAAACAAGTAAGCTTTCAGCACACACTGACAAACCTTATCTATATATACATCCTAAAGATGCGCTAGACTTAGCCGTGAAAAATAACGATATGTTGTTGATTAGCGCAAGTACAGGACAAGCCATAGCGCACGTAAAAGTCGATGAAAAGCAGCGTTTAGGCGAATGTTTTATGCCAATTCACTGGAATCAGAGTTATGCCTCACATGCTAATGTTAGTGATTTATATCAAAGTAGTGTTGACCCTCTTTCTGGCCAAGCGGAGAGTAAACAAGGTGCAGTCGCCTTGCGTAAAAAAGCATATAAACAATATATAAGCGTGCATACCACGAGTAGCCTTTCATTAAGTGCTGATTTTTGGGTCAAAAGTACAACCGCTTATGGTGATACTTATCAAGTTGCTTTGGAAGAATCGACAACGGATGCTTTATTATGGTGTCAACAAACCAGTGGTTTATCAGGCGAATGGTTAACGTTCAGCGAAGCAGATAAGTTTTATATTGTGTGCTTACAAGCAGGTAAACTTGCCTTTTTAAGTTATTTTTCAACAAACTGGCCTGAAATAGAGCCCGCATGGCTTGAACATGTTTTTGCTGAAGAAAAACTCGCGTTTGCTACTATTCAGTCGTTGTTACTTGGCATTGCTAGCGACGAATTCAATCAAGGTAAACAAGTTTGTAGTTGTTATAATGTTGGTGAAAAAACTATTAAGGCAGCGATAGCACAAGGATGCAGCAGTGTTGATGCTCTAGGGCAAAAATTACATTGTGGTACTAAATGTGGATCCTGTAAGCCTGAATTAGCTAGTTTAATTAGCCAATGTGATGCAAACCCCATTGATATAGTGACAGAGCTTGCAACAGGTTAAGGCTTTTTTAGTGAAGGCACGTATAACTAAAGAGCAACTATTTTATGCAAGGCTACTAGCCTAAGCACTATAAACTTGGGTACAATATGCGCTCTTAAAATGCTCAATGAATGGATTTATCATGTCACTCTCTGTTGTTATTCTTGCCGCGGGTAAAGGTACCCGTATGCGTTCTTCTTTACCTAAAGTACTTCATAGCGTCGCTGAAAAACCTATGGTTGGTCATGTTATCGACAGCGCTCGCCAACTGGGCGCTAACAATATTTATGTAGTGTATGGTTTTGGTGGTGATGTATTAAAAGCTCGCATTCATGGTGATGACCTAACTTTTGTTGAGCAAAAAGAGCAATTAGGCACTGGCCATGCCGTCGATCAAGCTTCACCATTTTTAACCGATGATGAAGATGTATTAGTACTTTATGGTGATGTGCCGTTAACTAAAGTCTCTACGTTAGACAGCCTCTTGGCAGCTAAGCCAGTTGATGGCATGGCGCTATTAACGGTTCATTTAGCTAACCCAATGGGATATGGTCGAATTGTTCGCCAAGAAATTTCAGGACAGCAGCAAGTTGTTGGTATTATTGAACAAAAAGATGCCAGCGCAGAGCAGCTGAAAATTAATGAAGCCAACACTGGTATTTTATTAGCCAACGGCGGCGATCTAAAGCGTTGGTTAAGCAATTTATCGAGTGATAATGCGCAGGGTGAATATTACTTAACAGATATTATTGCTGCTGCTCATGGTGAAGGTAAGGTTATTGCTACTGCTCACCCTGAGACAGAAATCGAAGTCGAAGGTGCTAATAACCGCGTGCAATTGGCAACATTAGAACGAGCCTACCAAGCGAGACTCGCGGAAGAATTGATGATAGCTGGCGCAAGTTTACGCGACCCTGCACGCATTGATATTCGTGGTAGTTTAACCACAGGCAGTGAAGTGAGTATCGATATAAACTGTATTTTTGAAGGTGAGGTTAAGCTTGCTGATAACGTGCAGATAGGCGCGAACTGTATTATTAAAAACAGTACTATCGGGGCTAATGTTGAAATTAAGCCAAACAGTATTATTGAAGATACCATTATTGAAGCCGATTGTTCAGTAGGGCCATTTGCCCGCCTTCGTCCAGGGTCATTGATGAAGCAAGACTCACATGTTGGTAACTTTGTTGAAATGAAAAAAACGACTTTAGGTGTAGGCAGTAAAGCAGGGCACTTAAGCTATCTTGGGAATGCCGAAATTGGCACTAAGGTAAATATAGGCGCAGGCACTATTACGTGTAATTATGATGGCGTGAATAAATCAACCACGGAAATTGGTGATAATGCCTTTATCGGCTCTAACAGCTCATTGGTAGCACCTGTGTCTATTGGTCATTCAGCCACGGTTGGGGCCGGCTCTGTAATTAGTAAAGAAGTAGAAGATAATGATTTAGCGCTAACGCGAGCCAAGCAACGAAATGTTGCTGGATGGCAGCGACCAGTTAAAAAGAGTTAATTATCTGAAAAAAAATTGCTTTATTGAAGGCGCTATTTTTATAGCGCTTTTTTAATGTCTAAATTTTATGCGTAAATTATTATGAAAAGCGAACTAAAAATTGCAATATCTTTCGGTATGAAACATAATACGGCCCATAGCGAAACTAAGTTACGCAACTCGAAACTATTCGAGATAATTTAATCAGATAAGTAAACTATAAAATCCTATGTCGAAACGAAATACACAACAACGTCGTCATAATATAATTGCAGACTTAAATGCACAGGGCGAAGTCAGTGTTGATAGCTTAGCCAAGCAATTTGATACATCAGAAGTCACCATTAGAAAAGACCTTGCAGCTCTTGAAACCAGTGGTTTGTTATTAAGACGTTATGGTGGTGCGGTTGCCTTGCCCAGTGAAATAACTGAAGCAAAAGCAGATCAACTATCTCAACAAAAGTTACATATTGCGAAAAAAGCAGCCACGCTTATTCGAGATCACAATCGTATTATTATTGATAGTGGCCAAACGACGTCTGCTTTAGTAAGCGAGTTAGCAAATAAGAAAGGTTTAGTGGTGATGACTAATGCCCTGAGTATTGCTAATGAGATTCATGCATTAGAAAATGAACCTACCTTATTGATGACTGGTGGAACTTGGGATGCTAACTCTGAAGCTTTTCAGGGACAAGTTGCAGAACAAGTTTTAAGGTCGTATGATTTTGACCAACTGTTTATCGGTGCTGATGGTATAGACATTAAGCGTGGAACGACTACATTTAATGAACTAATTGGTTTGAGTCGTGTCATGGCTGAAGTAGCTCGCGAAGTGATTGTGATGGTTGAATCAGCGAAAATAACAAAGAAAATACCTAATTTAGAACTAAACTGGCAGCAAATTCAGACAGTGATCACCGATGATGGTCTTTCTGAAGAAATGCGAACAGCCCTAACTGAGCAAGGCGTAAAATTACTAATCGCCAAAGGTTAACTTAGCTAATTTATTTAAAATAATGATGTTAACCAAGTTCAAAAATATTAAATATGTAGAAATGAAAAAGGAATCAAAATTATGTGCGGTATAGTCGGTGCAGTAGCTCAACGCGATGTAGCAGATATTTTAGTCGAAGGTTTAAAGCGATTAGAATATCGCGGTTATGATTCTGCCGGTGTTGCAGTGATCAATAATAATAATGAACTACAAACCACAAAACGTTTAGGTAAAGTACAAGAACTAGCTCAAGCATTAGAGCAACAGCCTGTTACAGGTGGTACTGGTATAGCGCACACTCGTTGGGCTACACATGGCATTCCAAGTGAAGTGAATGCTCACCCACATGTTTCAAATAATACTATTGCTGTAGTACATAACGGCATTATTGAAAATCATCAAACCTTACGTAGTCAACTGCAAGGTTTAGGGTATGAATTTTTGTCACAAACAGATACTGAAGTTATTACCCACCTAGTTCATCATGAATTAAAAACTAGCGATAGCTTATTATCAGCAGTGCAAAAAACAGTGAAGCAGCTTGAAGGCGCATACGGCACTGTTGTTATGGATAGTCGCGATCAAGACAACATCATTGTTGCGCGCTCTGGCAGTCCATTAGTTATTGGCTATGGTTTAGGCGAAAACTTCATTGCTTCAGATATTATGGCGTTATTACCAGTAACACGTAAATTTTCTTACCTTGAAGAAGGTGATGTAGCTCAAATAAGCCGATTTAATGTCAGTATCTTTGATACTAATGGCGAGCCAGTTGAACGTGAAGCGAAAGAAGCTAACGTATCGCACGACAGTGGCGATAAAGGTGAGTATCGCCACTACATGCTAAAAGAAACGTATGAACAACCTACCGCTATTCGTAATTCGTTAGAAGGTCGTTTAGTCGGTGGTATGCTAGATATCAATACGTTTGGCGAAGGTGCTGATGAGATATTCAAAAATGTAGAGCATGTACAAATTATTGCCTGTGGCACTAGTTACCACTCTGGCATGGTTGCAAGATACTGGTTAGAGGAGCTTGCGGGCGTTTCTTGTAATATTGAAATTGCTAGTGAGTTTAGATACCGTAAATCATTTGTTCCTAAAAACTCTTTATTGGTTACCATTTCTCAATCTGGCGAAACAGCTGATACCTTAGCTGCGTTACGTTTAGCAAAAGAAATAGGTTATCAGTCTAGTTTAGTGATTTGTAATGTGCCTGGTTCATCTTTAGTACGTGAATCTGATCTTGCTTTTATGACGAGAGCGGGTGCTGAAATTGGCGTAGCATCAACCAAAGCTTTTACTACTCAGCTGGTTGGTTTATTAATGATGACCCTAGCTATTGGGCAGCATCACGGTATGTCTGATAAAAAGCAAGCTGAGATTACTCAGTCATTAATGTCGTTGCCAGCAAAATTAGATGAAGTACTAGCGCTCGCCTCTTCAATTGAAGATTTAGCGGAAGACTTTGCTGATAAACACCATGCACTCTTTTTAGGCCGTGGTGATCAATATCCTATCGCAATGGAAGGTGCATTGAAGCTGAAAGAGATTTCTTATATTCATGCAGAAGCTTATGCAGCGGGCGAACTTAAACATGGCCCATTAGCACTTATTGATGCAGAAATGCCGGTTATAGTTGTTGCGCCAAAAAATGATTTAATTGAGAAACTTAAATCTAATGTTGAAGAAGTACGTGCCCGTGGCGGTCTAATGTATGTCTTTGCTGATAATGATGCTAACTTTTCTAGTGATGACACTATGAAGGTAATAGATGTGCCTGTATGTGACGATATCATCGCACCAATCGTCTATACTTTGCCGTTACAGTTGCTTTCTTACTATGTAGCTATTATCAAAGGTACTGACGTTGATCAACCGCGTAACTTAGCAAAATCAGTGACTGTTGAATAAATAGCTACGACGAGCAAACAACCTTCAAATGAAAAAGCGACTTACTCATAGAGTAGTCGCTTTTTTTCGTGCTAAACGTTGGCGCTAACTGTAAGCGAACTTTCAATCATGGTTATTTTTGTTTGATTTCGACCATTATTTTTAGCATCGTAAAGACACTCATCAGCGAGTGCAAACCAATCTTCTCCTAAATTAGAATAACTTGCTTTTCCAATAGCTATACCAACTGAAATGGTTAATGAGATAGGTCCCTTGTCCTCATACTGAAATTGATGATCAGCAACTTTCTGTAGAAATTTATTCATGCGTGATTGCAGTAGTTCAACATTATCGCATTGGGAAACAACGACAAACTCTTCGCCCCCAAAGCGTGCAACAAGATCAGAATCGCGATTGAAAAATGTCTTCAACATGCTTGCCACGGTAACCAAACAATAGTCACCAAACAAATGTCCATGGGTATCATTAATTTTCTTGAAGAAATCTAAGTCAACTATTGCATACATTAAACTCGAGTTATTTCGAGAAAAAATGGACTGCATTACTTTAAAGTTTTCTTCAAAATATCGCCGGTTATAAAGCTTTGTTAAGGTGTCGGTATTGGCTTGTTCTGTTAATTTACTATTTGCTTGGTTAAGCTCTTTAGTTCTTTCGAGCACTTGATCTTGTAGTTCTTTCTGATTTTTAATCAGTGCTAGACGGTTGAGTTTCAATTCTTGATACAGCTTTTGAATTTCTGTAGGAGTTTCGTAAGGAATATCCCTGAAAGCGATAGTCTTTTTGCCTTTAGATAACTCACCCATAACGAATGCCAGCGGTCGACTTAAATGGATGGCGAATCTTTTTGCAAAAAAACTGGCTGTTAGTAAGGTAATAAAAAGTGTGAGCGACATGACTAAATACATGTTTTCTGTCATTTTTAAAGAAAATTCATGCTCTATCAGAGAATGAATTTTCCAGTTGTTCATTAATTGCGTTTTCTTATGAATGAACATTGCACCTTCATTACCTTTTGATTTTAAGCTGATTAAATAGGGCGAGCTTTTCGAGGTGTGATTTTGGTAGGTAAGCCCTGATAATATTTCTAATCCAAGGCTTTCCGATGCATAAATAATTCGGTTGTTTTGATCAGTTACAATAGTTTTAATTTGTTTATCATCAAAACCGATTTTGTCATAAAGTCCGAATTTTCCTAAATTCAATGAACCTTCAACAATTCCTGAGGGTGTATTGGTCTCATTGTTTGTATAAATTGGCGCACTGATAGCCACAATGGGATCATTACCAAACCCTCTGCCAAGAAAAACAGAAGACACAAATACTTGCTGTTCTTGCATAGCATGAATAAAGTAAGGACGGTCGACCACTGAAAGTTGCTCAATCGCTAATTTTTCCATAATGGAATTAGGTGATGCTAGTTCAATATCCCCTTGTTTGGAGGCGGTAAGCATTGTCAAAAAACCTGGGTATAAATGATGAAACTTTGATAGTGCTTTTTGCCTTTCAGCAGCTTCAGTTATGCTGGAAAGTTGGTATGCGATACTTTCGATCGCCTGCTTATGTTCATTTAAATAACTATTGCCAATATGAGAAATATAGTTATTGTTTATTTCTAATTCTTTTTCTAGTTGGGTCTTCTGAAAGTCACCTAAGCTGGTACTGAGCCCTAATGACACACATATAACAAAGAAGGAGGAAATACTCCAAAACGAATATAAAAGCCATTTGGGTAAGCTTTTTACTAACGGTGGCTGATTTGATTTTATTGATTGAAAATAATCATTAAAGGTAAATAATAAAATACAGGCCAAGGAAGTATAGAGCATCGCATTGATAGCTTGTTTTAATACGCTAAAGAGCATGAAAGTTTGCGTAGGCTCCATATTGACCCAAATAAGCACCGTTGTTAGCGGCATACCTATGAGTAACCAATAAAGTAAATCAGCAGTGAGAACATACCAACCTCTTGCTCGCAGCATTGAAATAAACCAAGCTTCAAGGCCAAAAGTAAGGAAACCATATGGGTGACCCCAATAGAAATACAGCGGAATTACGCTGATGAGTGCGCAAAGTAATGTCAGACTGGGACGTAGAAAAGAAGCCGCAAGAATATAGGCGGTGTTACCCAAAATGAGTGCGATACTATAGGCTAATTCTATTGGGTATAAGTTGACTATTGCTCCAATAGCGCCAAAAAAAAGTGCTAAGAAGTATTGGTTATAATTTTGGAATAAACTCGTTTTAGCAGATATGTACGGCATTAGTCACTTAACTATTTTGTTTTTCTAATGGTAGAGTTGAAATACATTACGAACCCTTTCTGAAGCTTAACATTATCTATTAGCTTATTATGCTTAGTTAATATTTTTGGCCGATATCGAATGGGATAATCTTAAATATTTGCTACCTTATCTAATAAGACCTTAATCTTTTCATTATCTTACGTCAACCAAGTAAAAATCTTGAAACTAATTCTTGTCAATTTTTGTAAAAATAATAGTGGATAGTTGAATCGTGGGAGAGAAAAAGCGACTGGCTTTATTGAACAGCGCCTTTCATGTTTTAAGTAAGAGGTGTTTTTCTATAAGTGCTTCGTTAATATTATAAACGATGTTGAGAGCAGAGTTTAACCTTGCTTAATTTTTGGTAAGGGTTGGCTTCAGAAGATGTAACAATGGGAATACACTGTATAGAGGATATTTACTACAGTTTATCAAGGGCTAACCTTTATGAAAAAAACACTGACCATTACAATCAGTGTTTTTTATAGTTTATATAGGTTTAATACTCAACATTATTTTTTAAGTTGACGCGATGCTAAACCAATAAGAGCTAGGGCAAAAATAGCGATGGTTGAAGGCTCTGGAATCTTAGTACCAAAAAACTCAATTTCACCTAATTGATGCATTGAACCAGCAACAACTGAAGTTGATTGGTAACGGAAGATGCTATAAGCGGTATTAACGTTATAGTCATCGTTATTAGAAAATTGCACTACTTCAAAATGATCTGAGCCCCAAATAGATTGACCTGCCACATCATTTTTTAAATTGAAAATAACTGAGCAGTGATAGAATCGTAAAAAATGCCGGATCACTCCAACCAAAACCGGTGAAGATACCAATTGCACCCGCATATAAGGTAATTGTAACACCTAGACTATTTGTGATGAGTAAACCCAAAAATAATCTTTTGGCGGTTTTACTATGTTCGATGTCCCTTAACAATAGACTGATAGCACCTAGCCCACCTAAGAAGATACTCGTGTGTTGTGACAAGAAATATGCATATTGATCATTTAACTCAACACCGTACATTGGCCATATTAGAGAGGGAATAAAAAACAGTGCTAGAGCAAACACAACATAGATGCTGCCATGTAATGTTAAAAAGGTTCTATTGTTCATCTTTATTTACCTCAATGATTGCAGCATTGTGCAAAGGAGCATGGTTAATTGTGGATAAAGGTAGGTTAATATCGAAGATATAACCTCTTACTGTCTCGACACCCATCTCTTTTAAGCGTGCAGTGTGCATGGTTAGGTAAGCTTGAGCGTAAGCTTCATTTTCAAATAAATAAATTCCACCACCTAATTGTTCTTTTGGATTTTCAGTCCAAACTTTCCAAATCATGCCGGGTTCATTATTAATAGATTCAGCCAATCCAATGAGCATTGTTGACAGCTCTTCACCGAATGGACCGGTAAAATCGAAATCTACTTGTAATAACTTTTTCATGGTATTTCTCCAATAGCTTTATTGATTGTTAGTTAAGATCGTTACAAAGCGCCGTGCTTTGATTATGTGATGCATGTTATGTTACCTATAAAAATTAGACATTAAAGTTCATAAAACTGCGATTAACTATGGAATTAATAGACCAATGAGACTTAAAACAACGCTAGACCAATGGTTAACGTTATTTGAAATAGATAAAGCTGGCAGTATTCAAGCGGCGGCATCTGAGCTAAATAAAAGCCATACCACATTGATTTATGCCATCAAAAAATTAGAAAGTCAGCTTGGCATTTCGGTTGTAAAAGTTGAAGGGCGTCGAGCTGTTCTGACAGATGATGGCAAGTCGTTATTACGACGAGCACAGTCGATGATAGAGCAAGCTCAAGCCTTAGAAGAGATCAGTATTCAGTTAGCACAAGGAGTTGAATCAGAAATAATTATTGCCATTGATCATTTGTGCGACCGAAAGTGGTTGTATGAACCGCTAGCTGCTTTCCTTGAGGGGAATAGCACAACTTCTGTTAAAGTTATTGAGACCTCATTATCAAAGACCTCTAGCATGGTAGAGCAAGAAAGTGCCGATATTTCAATCATAACGCTCCCCATAACCAACTACCCTTGTGAATCTTTTGGCACTGTAAATATGTTACCTGTTGTGATGAAAAGTCACCCGTTAGCAAGCAAGCCAGAAGTTTGCATGGCTGATCTGGCAGTAAATACGCAAATTATCATTCGAGATTTAGGAGAGTCCTTAACAAAGGATGTTGGATGGTTGAAGTCGAATCAACGTATCACGGTAGATAATTTTGACCATGCTTTACAAGCAGTTAAACATGGATTGGGCTATTGCCGTATACCCGAGCATATTATCAGAAGTCAAAAAGAATCTGACTTGGTTACTCTCAATGTAGAGCGTTCAAATCGTTATCATGTGCCATTACACTTAGTATTGCCTAAAACTGATAAAACGGGCTCGGCGGCGAACACTTTATATAACTTGTTATTGGCGTCTGTAAGTGAAAGGTGATGGCTCTTTCATTAAATAAAAATTGAGTTGGGGGTATGTATATTACTTGTTGTGATTCTTGTTACGATTAGAAGAAAAGCACTTCATTAATATGAAGTGCTTTGATTTTTCATTTAGTAGATCACGGCTGTTGTTTCGTTGGCGCTAAAACAATTTCACGAATACAAACGTTTTGCGGCTGATTATAGGCGTATGAAATTGCGTTAGAAACATCTATAGGGGCTAAAACACCGCCCATGTCTTTTTTCCAAGACTCATACCCTGAAATGATTTCATCAGAGCTGGTGTGTGATAACAACTCTGTTTCAACAGCACCTGGGGCAATAGTGATGACTCTGACATTGTTATTAGCCACTTCCTCTCTTACGTTCTCAGAAATGGCATGAACAGCAAATTTAGTCCCACAATAAGCGGCATGATCACCAAATGTTTTTCTGCCAGCAACTGAACTAATATTGATGATAGTTCCCGTATTACGTTGCTTCATTGACGTTAGTACGCTTTGCATGCCATTTAACAAACCTATTACATTGACATCATACATTGCTTGCCACTCAGCTGGGTCTTGAACATCTACTTGGCCAAGTTGCATAAGACCTGCATTATTAACCAGTAGATCAACAGGACCGAACTTATCAGTAGCGAAGTTAATTGCACTTTCAAACGCTTCTTTATCGGTAACATCGACTTTCATGCATAGGGTATTTGAAAGTCCAAGAGCCTCAAGTTTTTCCACTCTTCTCGCTAGTAACAATAAAGGATGACCTTGTGCACTCATTTGTTTTGCCAGTTCTTTACCAATGCCTGAACTTGCGCCAGTAATAACCACTAAATTTTTCATAATAAGACCTCGTCATAGATTTTTATCTGCTGAGTTAATATTAAAGAAACCTTAGGTAATGATATATGCCACTTTACTTACATCATTGATGACTAAGAGATACCAATGGATTGCTTTATCGTACAATGTATCCCTCTTTAATTTCCCCTGAGTTAGCTAAAACTGTGACTTAGAGGCCATTTTTTCTGATTATAAGTCACTAATAACACCGTTTTACTTTATTACTTTTTGGTGATATATATGCATCAACAGTTACATCTGTTGACTCTAAGTTGACAAAGAGGTGGTATGAAAAAACAGGTAAGTCTTGCTGATATTAGAACCTTTGTTGTGCTGGCTGAGCAAGGGAGCTTTACTAAAGCGGGTGAAAAGTTAGCGTGTTCAAGGTCACATATTTCTAAGCAATTGGCCCAATTAGAGTCTAGTCTAGGCGTTAGTCTTTTGATTAGGACTACTCGCACGCAGCATTTAACGCCACAGGGCGAAGCATTTTACGAGCGCTGCAAACAGTCACTCAATGGCATATCCCATGCTATTGATCGAGTTGTTGAAAGTGCAGACTCTTTAACGGGTAATATCCGTATCAATTGTGTGGGTGGCTATATTGCTGAAGAGATCATTGCTTCCTTGATCAGTGACTTTATGGTTCAACACCCCGATATTAATATTGAATTAGATTTCTCTAGTCGACGAGTAGATCTGGTTTCAGGCGAGTTTGATTTTGTTTTTCGCATGGGGGAATTAACGGACTCATCGCTTATTGCGAGGAAACTAACCGATATAAAAATAAATACCTATGTCAGTCCTAAGTACTTAGCAAAACATGGTAAACCGAATGAGCCAAAAGAGTTGTTACGTCATCGCTGTATTGCTGGCAGTCTAAAAAGTTGGACTTTTATTAATGATGACAACCATAAAAAAGTTGAAGTGACGGTAGCAGGAAATCTTACCTGTAAAAGTGGTCGAGTGATGGTCTCATCAGCTATTTCAGGCAATGGCATCATAAGAGTGCCAGAGTTATATTGTCAAACAGAAGTTGAACAAGGGTTACTGGTACCAGTGTTTGAACAATGGCAGGTTGAATCTACACCTTTTTATTTGCTTTATTTACAAGATAGGCATCAGCCATTACGATTAAAAGCGCTCAAAGATTACGTGGTTGAACACTTTACAAGTTATTTAATCTGACCCTGCTTGAAGTGAAGTAGTCAGCAGCTAATAACTATTTATTACAACCATATTCACCGCAAGAATATTCAAGACAATGGCATTTGTTTGAAGAGATATTCACCTAATGATAAGTTATCCTATTAGAAACTGACTCTGTTCAGACAAATTAAAATAACAATTATAAGCAGATTATGAACCAGACCAATAAAACATTATCGTTATACCATAAACTTGAAAAATACCCTTTTGGCAATAAACTATTTTCAATTATGGTGAGTCGAATAGCACCTTATTTTGCGACAATTAATCCAAAAATTTCCGAATTAATCCCTAATCAATGTACTTGCCTGATCAAAAAAAGAAAAAAGGTATTTAATCATATCAAAACGGTTCATGTGATCGCTATTTGTAATGGTTTAGAAATGGCTATGGGTGTCATGGCTGAAGCATCCGTGCCTAAACATCTTCGCTGGATCCCAAAAGGAATGACCGTCGACTATACGGCAAAAGCAGGTAGTGATATTCGATGTGTAGCAAAGGTTAATGCTGAAGACTGGCTGCCGGGGGATATGCTTGTCGATATCACTGCATATGATGAAAACGATGTTGTTGTTGTTAAGGGAAACATTAAACTATGGATATCTGAAAAACCAACAGCATAGTTTTTACCTATACCGAATATCGATTTGACACGTCATGATACAAAGCATAACTGCTTAATGTTATTGAAATGTTTTACAATGTTAATACTATTTTGAATAACAAACTGTCTGGTAGTAACTGGGCAGTTCATTCATCCACTTTCAACTGTGGAAAATTTCATGGACTTAAGAAATAACTATGAAAAATAATTTTATTACCAAGATTCAACATCAATTGTTTTTCAGTGCATTTCCCGTAAAAAAAAATCAATATGTGGTTGCAAAACTAGCCTGTTGTTTTTTAGCGTTAATCGCTACCAATAGTGCCGCAACTTCAGCAAACCCACAGGTTAGCACAGATGAGCTGCCGCGATTATGGCAATTAGTTGATTATCATGATATTTCTCACCCTGTTATTGGCAGACAAGGTATGGTCGTGAGTCAAAAGCGAATAGCCAGTGAAGTCGGGGCTGATATTCTAAGGCAAGGAGGTAATGCTGTAGATGCCGCTGTAGCCGTTGGTTTTGCGTTATCTGTTGTTTTACCACGTGCTGGAAATTTAGCGGGTGGTGGTTTTATGCTAGTCCATTTAGCCGATAAAAAGAAAACAATTGCCATAGATTATCGAGAAACGGCTCCAGCCTCAGCATTTAAAGATCTTTTTCTGGATAAATTCGGTTACCCGATAGTCAATAAATCATTGAAAACTTTATCGGCTTCGGGTGTACCTGGAACCGTGGCAGGTTTACATTATGCGCTAGAAAATTACGGTTCAATGACTTGGGCGGAAGTAATTAAACCCGCTGAAAAACTCGCTAGAACTGGTGTTATTGTTGATGATGATATGGCGCGATTTTTTTATAAAGAACAACTGTTTTTATCCGGTGACTCAGAAACATGTCGAGTCTTTTTAAAGAAAAATTGCCAACCGTATCAGGCTGGCGAAGTATGGGTTCAAAAAGACCTTGCTGACAGCTTAGCGTATTTGCAAGTGCAGGGTAAATCTGGGTTTTACCAAGGAGATATTGCAAAAAAAATTGTTGCTGCCATGGAACAAGGTAATGGCCTTATTACCGCGAAAGACCTAGCAGATTATAGAGTGAAGGAAGTCGCACCTATTCGAGGTACCTTTCAGGGATTTGAAATTTTAACTATGCCGCCGCCAAGCTCGGGCGGTGTCCACCTTATTCAAATGTTAAACATGTTTGAAGCACAAAACTTAGAAAACATTCAGCAGGGTTCAGCAGCACTGATACACCTGCAAACTGAAATATTTAAGCGCGCTTACGCCGATAGAAGCTCCTTTTTAGGTGATCCAGCCTTTGTTAATGTGCCAAGCAAAGGTTTAACCAGCAAAATATACGCAAAGGAGCTTAGTCAACATATTAAGCAGAATAAAATTACCCCTTCAAGTGATATTAAAGCCGGAGAAGCCAATAAATATGAAAGCCCTGATACCACGCATTTTTCCGTTATGGACGCCACGGGTAACGTAGTTAGTAGTACGTATACGTTAAATCACAATTACGGTAACGGCATTACTATACCTGGTACTGGAATTTTACTGAATAATACTATGGATGATTTTTCGGTAAAACCAGGCAGTCCAAATAGTTATGGTTTAATTGGCGGTGAAGCTAATGCAATTGAAGCGAGAAAACGTCCGCTGAGCTCGATGACGCCAACCATAGTATTAAAAAATGGGCAGCCTTATATTGCAACGGGTACACCTGGTGGCAGTAAAATAATTACTTCAGTATTTCAACAATTGGTCAATGTTTTACATTTTGAAATGAATATTGCAGAAGCCACTAATGCACCACGAGTCCATCATCAATGGCAACCAGATGTGCTGTCTGTTGAAAGGAATGTCCCTGCTGATACTGTTGATATCTTAAAGGCGAAAGGCTACAACGTTAAAGTATCGAGTTCATTGGGAAGCCTACAAACCATCATGAAACATAATGGCGTATTTTTAGGCGCGGCAGACCCTAGAAGAGCTGGCTCGGCAGCCATAGCTGTTGATGTTATCGAACAACCCGCTAAATTAGGCAAGTAAGTGAATGCACAGAATGACTACATCATAATGATGACCGATAAATTATTACTGTCTACGAGTAACAAATATTGGTGAATGCATTCATAAGCTTGCATCATCAGTCATTAACTTTATCCGTTAAACGCTTGCCCTAAAGCGCCAAGTGAATTGGCCCTTGTTTTTATGTTTTCTGTTTCACTTTCTACCGCATTGGCTTGATGAAGATTATTTTGGGAGGCATCACTGATATTGATAATATTGCGGCTGATTTCTTGCGATACCATGCTTTGCTCTTCTGAAGCCGTTGATATTTGAATCGCTAAGTCAGAAATGTCAGTAATGGATGAATATACTTTATCAACAACATCATGAGCTTGAGTCGCTTTTTCAACACAACTTTCCGCTGACTCTTTACCCTTGGTCATTGTTTGCACCCAAGACAATAACGTACTTTGCATTTCAGATATTGAGGTTTGTATTTGCTCTGTTGCTGCATGCGTTCTACTTGATAAAGCTCTCACTTCATCAGCTACAACTGAAAAGCCTCGACCATGTTCGCCAGCTCTTGCAGCTTCGATTGCAGCATTAAGCGCTAATAAATTGGTTTGGTCTGCAATCCCTTGGATTTCATGCATAATGTTACCAACTTTTTCTACTTCACTCGCCAACTCTGTTGCTGAAGATGCTGAATCAGCGACGTCTAGCGCTAATAAGTTCACTTTTTCCATTGTGAGGTGCATTGCTTTTGTCGCTATTTGACAATCTGAGTGTGCTTGATTGACTTTTTGAGAGGTGAGTGTGGTGTTCTTCGCCACTTCATCGATGGTGGCGACCATTTCTTCAACGGCAGTGGATACTTGTTGTAGCTCTGTTGTTTCTTGTTCTGCGCCTTCTTTAGCTGTTTGTGCGGCTTGCTCTAGGTTACAGGCACCAGAGCTTAGTAAATTACTGCTATCGATGATGCGACCCAAAATTGTTTTTATCTTACCTTCAGCAATCTTTAAATGAAAATCTGCAATGCCTTGTGGTTTAGTGCCACAATAAATTAAGCGTGAAACGCTATCATAATCAAGTTCTAGTTTTTTAAGGTATTTGGGCGTGTCTATTATTTCATTTTTATAGGTTATCAAGGGGAGTATAGGTAACAAGATCATCATGTATGGGTTATAGATGGCGCTTATTAGTGTGCTGATGCTCATTGCGCAATAGACTAGGTTTTTAATGGTGGTATTTTGGTACCATTTAGTTAAAGATTTGCCACTTTGCAGTGCCTGATAAGACGAAATGGCATTGCTTTTGACTTTATCATCTAAACGCGTTCTGACTGATTGATAACCGATGAGCTCACCAAATTCAAAAATGGGTGTGACAAAGGCGTCCACCCAATAATATCGGCCATCCTTACAGCGGTTTTTGACGACTCCACGCCAAGGTAAACCAGACTGCAAATTTTGCCACAAATCTTTAAATGCAGCAGACGGCATATCAGGGTGTCTTACAATATTATGATGTTGTCCGATTAGTTCATCGAGAGAGAAGCCAGCAATTCGGCAGAACTCTGGATTGGCATAGGTAATGACGCCGTTTTTATCTGTGGTTGAAATTAATTCAATATCACTTTGAAAAGTAACTTCCTCATTAATCAGCGGTTGCTTCCTTTTTGTCATTGTAAATTCCTTTTATTTAAATCAATGATAATTACAGCCTAGTAACAAAAATATATTACGCCACTAAAAAACATCTCACGCCATCAATAAAACGACAAAAGCGACAAAAGCGATAATATTTGTGGAATATAACTGAAATATCATGGGAGCTCAATAAATAAAATAGCTACATTGATCTAGGTTAATAGTAGCGGGTGGTATACTGTTATAGTGAGATCTACTTGTTTTAATAAGGATTATTTAGTTGGATATCAGTAAAAAGTCTCTGCTCACACCTTCAGAAGCAGCTAAGCTTTTGCATGTAGCACCCACGACAATTCGTCATTGGGCTCAAATTGGCCGATTACCTTTTATCTCTACACCGGGTGGCCATAGACGTTTTGATAAAAAGGACATTTTATCTTTAATGTCTCCCCCAAAAACTGATGTTCAAAATGAATTCTCTATTTTGATCATTGAAGATGATAAAGCGTTTGCAGACATGCTGACTCAGTTTTTAGCAAAGCTTTTTCCACATGCGAAAATAAAAATAGCTTATAATCCTTTTGATGCGGGTGATCTACTGCATACTTTTAAGCCTGATGTGGTCATGCTAGATTTGATGATGGCTGGGATGGATGGCTTCTTTATTTGTCACCGGATAAAAAGTACACCAGCAACCGCAAATATTATAGTTGTTGCAATGACCGGCGCGTTAACTGATGATAATGTCAATAGGATAATTGGGCTAGGGGCTGAAACATGCTTCGGTAAACCATTAGATTTTACGCTTTTAGAAGAGACAATCAAACAACTTGTCGAGCAAAAAAAGGCGATTTCTCAGTTTTAGCCCGCGTCTTATTCACTCTGTTTTACGACCAGTAGACACACTCGCCTTTATAGAGCTTTAACGATGCCAAGCAAAGAAGAACAGAATATTTACGAGAAATTCTTTAACCTATCCATTGATATGTTATGCGTAGCAAATACAGAGGGATATTTTAAAACGGTCAATCCCTCATTTACCCAAGTATTAGGTTATAGCGAAGAAGAGTTACTCTCAGTACCCATTCTTGATTTCTTGCACCCAGATGATGTCGAGAAAACAGCTCAGGAGTTTGCTAAGTTAAACGCGGGGAAAGACTCTTTATTTTTTGAAAATAGGTATCGCCATAAAAATAATCATTATTTAACTTTTTCATGGAATGGTTATATTGATGGTGCATCTGGACTCATTTATGCCGTTGCTCGTGATATTACCGAGCAAGTTAAAGTTAGAAATAAATTGCAACACCTTCAGCGCGCATTAGCGCAAGAAACAATTTATGCTGAAACCGATTTAAGTGGTGTTATCACCAAAGTGAACGATAACTTTTGTGAAATATCGGGATACTCAAAGGAAGAATTAATAGGACAAACGCACAAGTTAGTCAATTCAGATCATCATCCGGCCTCTTTTTTTGCTGAGATATGGAGAAGAATATCATCAGGAAAAATTTGGTCAGGCGCTATTAAAAATCGAAAGAAAAATGGTACTTACTATTTTGTACAAAGCATCCTTGTCCCTATCTTTGATAATAATGACAAAATCTCGAATTATATTGCGATACGGCAAGATATAACCGATAAAGTAAATAGTGAGCATGATCGTTTAAAGGCGCTTGAAATCCTCAGTGAAACCAGTTCTGCAGCAAAAGTTGGCGGTTGGGAAATGGATGTTGCGACAGGAAAGCTAACATGGACCAATGAAACATTTAGAATATTAGACGTAGAGCAGGTTGACGGATTATCGCCCATGTTACCCGAAGGATTGCGGCTCTTTGTTGAAAAAGACCAGCCCATTATTGAGAACGCTGTACAGAGAGCTGTTGAGTTCGGCGAATCTTATGGTTTAGAGTTGCAAGCACGAACACCCAAAGGTGAAGTAAAGTGGATATATACTAGCGGTAAAGCTAACTATAAAGATGGTAGAATTGAAACAATTTCAGGCACTATTCAAGATATCCATCAACGCAAAATAACTGAAATTAAGTACAATCAAGAAAGACAAAAAAGTATAATGAACGCAAAGTTTGCCGCGCTAGGCGAACTATCAGCAAGTGTTGCGCATGAGATAAATAACCCGTTAGGTGTTATTTCGGGCTATGCGGAACTATTGCAATTGACCAATGAATCGGCGTCTCCAGACGATATTTTAACTAAATCAACTATTATTTTAAGGTCTTGTGATCGTATTACCCACATAGTTAAGAGTTTGAAAAAATTCTCTCGAAGTGATGAAGTTATTCAACGTACAGTTTGCTCACTTCACAGCCTGATTAATGAGGCTATAGTGCTCACTCGGCCCAAAATAAAATTGTGCATGATAGATTTACGATGTGATTATATTGCAGATAGTAAAATTTTATGTAATGAAATTGAAATTGAACAAGTTATTGTAAACTTAATTAATAATGCGATAGACGCGCTGTCAGATCTGCCTGAAAAATGGATTGATATCTTGGTTACAGAAACGAGACAAGATTACATTATTTCAATCACCGACGCTGGCTTAACCATTCCAATAGAAAAGCAGTTATCAATATTTGAACCTTTTTTTACCACAAAAAATACGGGCGAGGGTACGGGACTTGGCTTATCTATTGTAAAGGGAATTTTAGATAATCATGGCGCACAAATATCCATTGATAATAACAGTAAAAATACTTGTTTTGTTATTCACTTTCCCAAAATAAAAAACACAGGTAGTGAGGATTAATATGCCCATAAAGGTTGTTTATATCGATGATGAAGAGATGTTGTGCCAAATGTTCAAAGAATATTTACAGTCAGATGAAATTGACCTTGCCGTTTTTACCGATGAAGAGTCTGGCATAGCGTATTGTAATAATAACAATCCAGAATTGATATTTATTGATTACCGACTAAAAAAACAAAATGGCACTGATGTCGCTAAAGCAATCACCTGTGAGTCGATCAAGGTATTAATTACCGGAGAGCTCGATGTGGCAATGAATGCTTGCTTTACTGATAAAATTGATAAGCCTTATAGATTGTCTGATATCAAAAACTTTATTACCGCAACGGCTGCGATGAAGTCGTTGAAAAGTAGTTAATCAACAATATTGTTCAAAGTTAATGAGTGCACTGAGAAACGTATGAATACACATGAGAGCGTCGCAATTGTCTAAAGAGTCCACCAAGCTGCATAATATCAGTGAATTACATGAAATTAATGAGAAAATTTATCCTTTAAAGGCACTTGCAGATAAAGAACGTGCATCTATTTATGGCTTAACAGGTATGGTATATACGCCATATATTGATGACTACATGCAGGCCAGTATCAAGAAAGCTGAGATTCTCTCTTGTTTAAAAAAGCAGGGGACAATTGAATTTACCGACGTTGAAATAATCAGTACAGCATTAGACTTCTTACATAAAAGAGCTAAAAATAACACTGTTGTTGAGTATGGTGGAAACAGTTATCAACGACGGTTCTCGCCATTGAAACTTAGCAAATCTGGAAAAGTTGTTCGTACCTGGGCAAAGTATTGGTTGTTACAACTGCCATGTGGGAAAATAGACCCTGAATGGGAGTCTCAAGTACGAGAAATCTGGCCAACTTATTTTTTAATCAATTCAGTAGATATTTAATTTGCTATTTAATACTCATCATCAAAGTACTGCTGAGTATACGCGAGGAAAGTTGTTATTCTTTTTGACTGATGAATTCGCTGCGGATGTATCAGGTAAATCTTTGAGCCACTTGGCATGTTTTCTTCAAAAATCGCTTTGAGTTTACCTGACTCTAGTTCCCTGTCCACGAGATATTTAGGTACTCTGATGATACCTTTCCCGGCTATGGCGAGTCCTTTTAGCATGTTGTTATCATTGACTTCTAACCAGCCCTGAGTATGAATTGCTGCTTGTTGAAATTGCCATATCTTTCGATCCTGGCCGTTTAGACATTGATGATTTATTAAGTCAGTGGGCACTTTAGGTATGCCTTTATTGGCAAAATACTCGGGGGATGCACAACAGCAGTGTTGATAAGATAATAACTGCTTCGCAACCATGTTTTGTGGTGGCTCACTCGTTGCTCTGAAGGCTAAATCAAAGTCACTTCTGTTTAAATCGAATCGGGTGTAACTACAATTAATTGAAAACTCAATGGCAGGATGTAATTGCTTAAACTTGGAAAAAATATCAAATAAAAATCGTTCAGCAAAACCGGCAGGAGCGGTAATTTTTATTTTTCCCTCGATTTTATTACCTTCATGTTCTGCGCTTCTTTCTAATTCTAATAGGTCATGGCGGATCTTATTCATACCGGCGAGCACACGTTCACCTTCTGGTGTTAAGCGAACGCTTCTGGTTGAACGAATCAATAGCACCATCGCCATATCCTGCTCTAAACGTCTGATTTGACTGGAAAGGTGCCCGCGAGAGATATTGAGCTTTTCAGCCGCTAGGGTAAAACTTAACTGCTCAGCGACTTCACTAAATAGCATTAAACGCTCAAGTTTCTTGTGATCTTTCATCATAAGCTTACATCAAATATCAATTATTGTTTTTTATACTAAACAATGAATATTTTTTTGTCATATTTTAATTGCTAATGTTTTAGGGAAGAATACGTATACAGTTCGGCACAATATCGTCTATCAATGTCAGTAGGAAATGAAATGAACCGTAATAAATACCCACTATCTAGTGCAATAACAAACAATAGCTCGCTTGTGTTGGGCTGTATGGGATTAGGAGGGAGTTGGGATAAAGATCCTATTAGCGCAGTAGATATAAAAAAAGCAAATGAGGTTGTTGATGCGGCTATTGATTCAGATATTACCCTTTTTGACCATGCGGACATTTATACGTTAGGTAAAGCTGAACAAGTGTTTGGTGAAGTATTGAAATCACGTCCCGAATTACGCGAGTTAATATCTATTCAATCAAAATGTGGCATTAGATTTGAAGATAATTTTGCACCCCAGCGATATGACTGCTCTCCTGAGTGGATTATAAGCTCTGTTGAAAGTAGCTTATCTCGGTTAAATATAGAGCAGTTAGATATTTTAATGCTCCATCGTCCCGATCCTCTGATGGAGCCAGAATTAGTGGCACAAGCTTTTGATACATTATTGGCTAGCGGGAAAGTTAAACATTTTGGTGTTTCGAATATGCAGCACCATCAAATATCATATTTATCTTCGGCATTATCAAGGCCTTTAGTTGTCAATCAAGTTGAGCTCAGCTTGAGTCATTTGGCTTGGCTAGAAGAGGGCGTAACCTCAGGAAACTCAGGTGAATCCGTGACTAATTATGCAGCGGGAACCCTTGAGTATTGTCGGCAAAATAATATACAGCTGCAATCATGGGGGTGTTTAAGCCAAGGTTTATTTACCGGACGTGAGCAGTGCCAAAAAGCACTTCATATCCAAAAAACAACAGAATTGGTTAGTCAACTGGCTGCCGAATATCAAGTGAGTAAAGAGGCGATAGTATTATCTTGGCTCATGCGTCACCCTGCGAATATTCAACCTGTCATTGGTAGTACTAATATTGAGCGTATTAAAGCCTGTTCTGCAGCCAATAAAATTAGGCTAACCAGAGAGCATTGGTATGCTCTCTGGCTTTGCGCAAGAGGGCGGGCTTTACCATAAAAGTTTCTTTGAGGCTTGGAATTCAAGGCAAAGAAATGAATGACCAAAGTAAGTTAATACTGCCAATCCGAATACGGCATAGCAGTATCATTGAGTTATATGTTAGGAGCGGATTTAATCTTGTCTGAACGACAACGTGCAAAAGAAATATTAGGAAATTCGTTCGACATAGCTGCATTTCATGATGTTATTTTAACATCGGGCGTGCGTCCATTACCTCTGGTCACTAAAGATATTCGTATATGGACTACAAACTTGCTGGGTGATTAGTTAATGGAAAGGTCATTATATGTTTTCCATGTTTCATTAAATTAACGGGTTAATTTATTCTTTGCTTACGAAATAATATCCCGTTAATCAGGTCCTATTGGCACTTATTATTTTATACGCTCAGGATCTATATGAAGACGCTACATCTTAACTTAACTTTACTCTTAATTGGTATTTCTACTGCACTGTTAGGACTAAGCATATTACTGTTGGGTCCTCATAAGCATATAACCTTAACGACAGATTTTTATCTCATTTCCGATATATTACCCGCTCAGGTATTTAACTCTATTGCTGCTTTTGCTTTTATTTCGAGTGCAGTATTGGCGCTTTTATCTATAAAGCAACATAACTTTCGAGTCATATTAGGGTATTTACTGATCGCGATTAGCATAGTGCCTTTAGGCTCGTTGTTGAGTAACGCTATGTGGATAGCCTCTATGGGAGGATTTCCTGTTATCGGCTCTGGCCAAGGGGTTATTAAGTATTTCGCCTTATTATCGATAGGAGTCTTGCTAGTAAAACGCACATTTTCTCCGCTAGTCAAAGCTTGGATTAGTATCTTGCCAGTATTGCTAGTTTTATTGTGGATTGGCGGTATGAAATTCACGTTACTTGAAGCTCAAGGGATCGAAGGCTTAGTAAAGAGCTCTCCTTTTATGGGCTGGTTGTATAATTTTTTCAGTATTCAAACAACGTCAAATATCATTGGCGTATATGATTTAATTGCGGTGGTTATATTAATTCTAGCTATGTATTCACCAAAATTGGCAGTGCCTGCTATTTTGATGTCGGGTATGGTTTTTGTAGTAACTCAGACCTTTTTAATAAGTTTTTCTGGTTCATTATCCAGTGAGACATTATTATCAACGACGGGACATTTTCTTATTAAAGATTTATGGTTTTTGGCGTGTTTATTTTTCTATTACTCAGCAGTACAAAAATTGCCACGAAAAGCATAATATAATCAAAGGTTAGCGCATGAAAAGTACACATTATTTAACCAACATTTATTGCGGAAAAGTGGCAGAACGTTATGGTCTGGAAACCGCGATAGATAAACGGCCAATTAATTCTAGTGTGTACTTATCGTTTGACGGATTAGCAGGTGATGAGTGCGCGGATAAACTGCATCATGGTGGCTTAGAACGCGCGTTACATCAATATCCAGCTGAGCATTATGGCTATTGGCAAGAGAAATATAATAGCAATAGTGCTTGGCAAGCTGCCGGTATGGGCGAGAATATGAGCTCAATAGGTATGACAGAGCAGACTGTCTGTTTGGGCGATCGCTATCAATGGGGAGAAGCGATTATCGAAGTGAGTCAACCGCGATCCCCTTGTTTTAAACTCAATAAACGTTGGGGCATCGAAGGTTTATCGGTTGATATGCAGGATGTTAGTCGTAGTGGTTGGTTATATCGCGTTATTCAGCCCGGCATGGTCAGTGTTGAAGAACCGTTAGAGTTAATCGATCGCGTTGACAATGCCATGACAATTACTCAGGTGTGTGAGATATTTTTTGGCGATCCACTTAATCATGCGAAATTATTGAAATTAAAAGAGCAAAACACCTTATCTGATAGTTGGATGGAAAAAGTGGAACAACGCTTGGTCAATAATGAAGTAGAAAATTGGAATTTTAGGTTGTTAGATCATGCTTAAACGACATACTCTCTGCAGATAAGCATAATATCATCGCGACTTAAAGCTTCTTTAGTTAAATCACATAAAATGCCGTCACTCGTCTTGCGATTAAACTTACAATGCTTACAAACGCCAAAGGCAGTTCGCCCAGTAGCCTGTTGATAGTTACTTAATACTTTTTTCAGTAATGTTTTTGTTTCAAACTCTTCATCAATAGACAAACTGGTTATAGCATCGGTAAACTTCTGTGGTGGACAAGTTTTCATTAAAAACTCATGACCTGCTTCAGTGACCTTTAAATGGGTAATGCGTTTATCTCTTTTGTCTTTTACTTTAATAATTAAGGCTTTGCTTTCCAGAATCTTTAACGATTGTGATACCGTGCCTTTAGTTAATCCTAAAAACTCGGTGACCGCTAAGGTGGTATCTGAGTAACGATTACAAGTTGATAAGTAATACAAAGCTTCTTGCTGTATTGGTTGCAAGCCTAAACTTTGCCCTTCCAGTCGCGTTTCTTGCCGGAGTAAATTGGCTAAACGCTCGATTAAATTAAATAGTTCATCATTCATACCTTAATAGTATCGAGTCAAAACATATTTGACAAGCAGAGTTTTCTTGTGCTTAAATGTAAGTTGTTTTGAGTCGAAACTATATTTCGATATAAGTATAGCAAATTGAATTCCGTAGTAAGTAGTGAGCCACCCATAGATAATTTAAGTGAAAGGATTAATTATGAAAACTTTACTGATATTAATGGCAGCATCATTGAGCACCCTGCTGTTGACAACAACTACCTTCGCTCATAATAAGCACAGCGGTCACATCCAAACATCGAGTTCAGCGGCTATTGCTACTGAGTTCGATATTGTCCATGCCAAGGTGATTACCCAAGGCAGTCATCTGGTTTTTCAACAAGCGGTAACAGGCAAGGTCGGTAATAAAAAACCCAAGAAAAATGGTCAGTTAGCGGGAGCAGAGGTATATAGCTATGTCTGGCCCACTTCATTAAACAGTTCTGCAGTAGGTTTTGAAGCTGATCAAGGTATTCTATCTTTAGCTTTGACTGTGCATCCAGACTTTGACGATACGCCTTTATATGACGAAGATGGTGATGGCAATAAAACTAACGATGGAGATAAATGGCACAGTCACTGGGTAGTCCTTGTGCCTGATAATGATTGTGGTGAAGGCGCTCTAACTGTTAAAGATATAGTACAGGGCAGCTCTCCCAAACTACCAATAACCTGGCCAAATTTACCTCTCTTTATAGATAGTCCAGGATTTGACTTTACTTTAGCAAAATCTGAAGTGTTAATCAGAGTGCCGTTATCTGCAGTTGGTTTTCCTGCAAGTTTTTCTTTTGATGGCGTTACTGCAGGATTAAAAATAAACCAGCAAGTTCATGCGCCTTTACTGTGTGTCACCGATGTTTTTGACATCGCATCAGGTGATTTAAGTTTACCCGGTAAAAGCCAATAAAACTGCTGAGTAGGAGTAATGTAAATGCAAATTCATGTTTTTGATACCCATGTAATGACTACCTCAGGCCAATATATTCATTTTGATGTCTTGGTCGATAATGAAAATATCAAGAAGGTAGAACTATATGCGGCACAATATCTTGAGACTCTAGGAGTGAAAATAGACAATATTAAGCAAAGCCGCTGCAATTTTTGCCATAGCGAACTTGCTGATCTCGAGGTGCAAGATAGTATTGCTAACCAAGGACATAGTATTATTCGTTTATAATTCAGTTACTATCGATTTGGCATCAAGTAGTGCTGAAATATTGCTATTGTAAAGGGCGGGAGTAAATTATGGTAAAGAACATCAGTTGTCAGGCTCATGACTATTTTGAAATTGTCTGCATGCGCCGTAGCTTAATTAAGGTGACAACCAAAAAAAATCAACAATATCATGGCGTAGCATCAGATATCGAGCTGATTGAAAAGCAAGAATACTTAAATATCATTGAGGGTAACGATATTCGGCAAGTGCTGTTAAGTAATGTTAAAAAGCTTGAGGCAGTAGGAAATAGCCCTGAACAGCATAATTTTTCTATGGCATGGTAATTAGGCAATAAAGCCGAAATATCAACGGCTTTATTGCCTTGTATAGAATATACCTCGTAGGCATTATACCAAAAAGCTATCTAATTCCGACAGAATCATGCACCTTAAAGTGGAACGGATATCGCCCTAGGTTTGTGCTTTATTTGCACGACGATTAACTGGGTATCGTTCAAAATCTTCCCAATAATGAATACCACCTAGCATTTCTTTAACACCATAACCCAAGGCAGAAATTTTCAATGCGGCTTTTGCGCCACCATTACAGCCGGGTCCCCAACAGTAAACAACAAACAAAGTGTCTTTATCATAGTTAGCTAAAGACTCAGCACTTATTTCATTGTGGGGTAAGTTGACCGCGGTAATAGCGTGGCTTTTTTTAAAAGCTTCATTAGCGCGCACATCTAATAATACATAGTGTTTACTGTGTTGAGTTATATCACTATAAACATCAGAACAATCGGTTTCGCTGGCAAGTTTGGCTGCAAAATAATTATTCACTTGTTGCGTCGGAATTAATTGTTGAGAAAATGCATTACTATAATTAGTCATCGTTGTTCCTTGATTACAAAAACTTCAGAATAACCTGACTATTTGACTAGATAAATTCATTTATCCTTTAGGTTGTCTTCGGGATAAATGAATGGTCGTCAATAGTATGAAAAGGGTAGAGTAGACGTGATAAGAGCGTTTAAACGTTAAAATCAAAAAAGTAATTAAGGGGGGTATCTGTGGAGTTTTATCATCTGCGTTCATTTGTTGCCGTTGCTCAAACAGGTAACCTAACTCAAGCAGCTAAACGCTTATATACTACGCCACCTGCGATAAGTGCCCATATTAAAAGCTTAGAAGCAGAGTTGGCAACATCTCTATTTACTCGCTCTAGTAAAGGTATGGCTTTGACTGAAAAAGGTCAATTATTGTTAACAAAAGCGCAAGTGACGTTAGATAGCGCAGTAGATTTAGTCAACCTTGCTGCGGATAATCAACATGAAATTATTGGCACCTTTAGACTAGGCAATAACCTGAATGTTGAGCAAGTTAGATTGGCGGAGCTTGCGGAAAATTTACAAGAAAATTGTCCGGGCATAAGTTTGGCAATACAACAACAATCTAGCGGTAAAACACTGAAAGATATTCGTAGTCAGCAACTAGATGGCGGTTATGTTTTTGGTGAGGTCCCAGATGATTTTATGAGTATTAAAGTCTCGGAGCAGATAATAACCACGATTGCACCGTTAACTTTTGATGTTAGCCAAGCCTTAACCGCATCAGCGCTTAGTCAACAGCCTTGGATAATGATGGGGGAGTATTGCCCCTTTGATGACTTATTAAGGGAAAAACTCGGAAAAAATATTGTCTCGGTAATAAAGTCTAGTGATGATGGTACCCGTCTAGCATTGGTTACAAAGTGCTTTGGTTTAAGTTTTTCTACCTTGGAGGAAGCTCGAATAGCGGAAAAAGAAAGCAGAGTACAAGTTATTCCTACACTAGACTTTAAAGCTCCTTTATATTTTGTCATTGCTAAAAATAGAGCAAAAGATCCTGTGGTTAAAGCGTTATTGCAAGAAATTCGTATGTTATGGCATCAACAGATCTAAATATTCAACAAATCATTTTTTTCTATATCTTGGTTTTATATATTAGCCATCATCATTGGTGATTTACGTATTTATCTCAGTTGGTTATACACTGCAAGGTATAGTGAAGGATACTTTGATGGAGCCATAGGGTGCAGTTTAATCGAGAGAGTAATAGTGCAATTTTATTGGCCGGTATTTTAGCTCTAGTCGTGGGAGTTGGCGTTGCTCGTTTTGTTTTCACTTCACTGTTGCCAGCGATGCTAGAAGATTCAATCAGTATTGCTTTTGCAGGTGTACTTGCCTCAATAAATTACTTTGGTTATTTAAGTGGCTCTATTTTTTCTATTTTTATTAAAGATATATATGCCAAAGTAAAATATTTCAGATTCGGGTTATTGTTATGTGTCATTTGCTCTTTTGCTTTAGGTGTTACTGAAAATAGTACCGTGTGGGTTATTACTCGATTTTTGGCCGGGTTTGGTGCGGCAATGGCGCTTGTTGTTGGTTCTGCGATTGTCATGCTGAAGCTACAGTCGACTAATAAAACTAAGGCCATGGGAATACATTTCACCGGTTTAGGTTTTTCAATCGTCATTACTGATCTTCTGATGCGAAGCGTCTTTTATTATGGTGGAAATTGGCAAGATGCTTGGCTGATTTTGGCCGGCTTTGGTGCGCTTTTCGCTTGGTATTCTACTTATGTTTTACGCTTTGATAAACAACCTAGCAATGACGTTGTTAAGCATAAATTTGATAAGTCACTTTTTTCTCCTATTGCTATCTTACTTATCTGTGCCTATTTTACCGAGGGGGTTGGCATGGTGGTACAAGCAACATTTCTGCCGGATATAGTCAACTCATTAGATGGACTAGCGGGTTATGGAGGTTATGTCTGGTTAGCGGTCGGACTTGCTGGGATCCCGTCTTGTATTTTGTGGATGCGCTTAGCACATCGTTTTGGCAGTATTAATATCATGATAGTCGCAATGTTTTTACAGATTATTGGTATTTTAATCCCGACCTTTTCGAATAATATTATTATGAACCTTATGAGTGGGATGTTTTTTGGTGCTACCTTTATTGGCTTAGTCGCCCTGTTTATGAATTTTGGTGGTCAGCTTTGTTATAAAAATCCTGTTTTCATCATGGGAGCAATAACATCGGCATACGGGTTTGGACAAATAATCGCACCTTTATATTGTGTGGCGTTGATTGAACAATTTAATAGTTATAATCCCGCTTTATATATAACCGCCGGTATTGTTACGTGTGGAATACTATTACTAACCTATATTAAATTTAATTTTAAAGAGGCTAAAGACTGTACTTAACAATAGAACGTTGGGTTTACTGCTGGCATGTTAGTGATGACCATTTTTTGATGCTGTTAGCATATTTCTTTGACCATTCAATAGCTGCGGCTTGATCTGATAGTTTTTCAACAACAGCTAAAGAAGCAGCATCTGAAATCATACGATTAGTAAAACTAATATTTTGAATTAAGTTATACACACAAGGAAATCTTTGCTTTAAGTTGGGTGTCGCTGCTTTTTTTAACCATCCGCCTCTACGGTTGCCACAGTCTTTAACTAATTTTTTATTGAGTCCCCATTCCGGTTCTTTTTCACATTGCTCTGAATAAAGTGGAAAATTGATAAACTCACCTTCGATGTAATCGTCAGTCCAATTAGGGCTCCAATTTAACATAAGGATAGGGCGCTTTTGTTGAGTCGCACGGCTAAGCTCTTCCCACAGGGCAACATCATCAGGTAACCGTTCTATGGAAAAGTTTAGCCCTAGTGCTCGAATAATATCAGCATCGCCATAATTCCATGGACCACCAAAATATATACCCTTGCCCATTGTTTTTGAACCCTTAAAAAGTGCTCTACACTGGTTTAATGCTTGCCATTGGGGTAGTTCAGGACATAAATCTTCTACATATTTAGGGTACCACCAATCCTCTATTACTTTGGCTTCGTGTGTGCCTAAATCAATAATGTCACCGCTAGCGACAAGCTGATTAAATTCTTGCCCCATAGAAGGCTCCCATACTTCTATTTGAAAATGAATAACGCCGCGTTTTAGCGCTCCCCATTGACGGTCAGCACTGATGTTGACATATTCTACTGGCACATCTAAATTTTCAATTAACTGACCAACAACATTGGACAATACCCGTTGGCTTGACCAGTTATTTGTTGGAATGACGACTTTATCTGACAGGTGTGAGGGTTTGGACCATAATGTGCTGGAAAAAAAGAGTAATGATAATAATGTCTTAACGTAATAACTATGGTGCATATTTAGCCTAAGGGTTAAACGAGGTTCGCCGTGCTTCAAATAAAAGGTAATGACGCTAACACTGAATTTTATCGCGAATAAGAAATAAAAGTCACCCGTTACTACTATTTCCAAGAGGCTAGTACGATTAAGTTTAATATAAATTTACAATGGTGTCCCATCTCGTGTTGAAGTACTCTGCTCCTGAGGGGGGGGCTCGCTAATGATCAGAGGGAGAGCAATAATGATGAGGGAGTGAAGTGGGCATTAAAATAGGCAAAAGCGAATGATAATGTGGTGGTCCAAAACACATATTCACCTTTGCCTGACACGTTAGCCATAGGCATGACTAAAACTATCAATGCCTGCTTGAGCGCAACCTAAATCTTGCTCAGGGGAACCTGAGCTAACGCCAATACCACCCACCACGTTGCCATTAAAGGTGATAGGCAAACCTCCGCCAACAATACACATACGACCGCCTAAAGCGGTATGAATTCCAAATAAATTATTTTTATGCCCTGGAATACATGCTTTGTTAAATTCATGAGTACCTTTACGTGCGGATGCAGCAGTAAATGCTTTATCTTGCGAGATGGTAATGCTGTGAACTTTACCACCATCCATTCGTTCAAAGGCAAGTAAATTACCTGACTCATCTACCACCGAAATGCACATTGGAACACCGAGTTCATTGGCTTTATTTACCGCACCATCTATGATGGTTTTTGCTTCTTTTTGGCTAAGTCTATTTATTGTTAACATAGTTTCCACTCTTTAATTTTAAATCTGGTTTATATCCTGAGCTCCTTTGTGAGGGCATGGGGTTACCGCAGAGATAAAGGTGGCGGTGATAAAATACCCTTGCGGAGTTAATTTTGCTTAGCTGGCTTCTTTAATTGGCTGTTGATTTTTTATAAAACCAAGCTCAACGGAAATTGATTTACCTGCTTTGATTAAGTGTTTAACCCATTCATCTTTACGTCTCTCAATGGGGGCTGATACGGATAATCCAGCGATCACTTCACCATATCTGTCATATAATAAAACGCCAATGCAGCCTACGCCTATTTCAGCTTCTTCATTGTCATAGGCAAAACCTTGCTCAACACAATGCATGCATTCACGTTCTAAACTCTCAATATTTGAAAATGTCTTACGGGTATAGGTTGGCAAATTTGTGCGCTGGGCATAACCACTGATCCCTTCACTACCTTCCATACCTAACATCATTTTACCGACACCTGTAACATGCAGCGGCGCACGACTGCCTATGATTTGTTGAACATGCATCATTCTATTGGGAATGGCTTTTTCTACGTAAATAATCACATCGCCTTCACGTGTTGTGAGATTAATCGTTTCACCAAATTTATCACGCAGCTTTTCCATGTAAGGCAATGCTATTTTACGAAAATCTACGTGCTGAGATTGGTAGTTGCTGAGTCTAATGAGTCTGCCACTAAGCTGGTACTTACCTGAATTGTCTCGGTCAACAAAATGATTATCGATAAGAGAATGTAATATTCGAAAAGCAGTAGAGGGTGCTAAATTGGTATCGGCACTAAGTGCTTTAAGTGTTACCGGCATGGTATAGCGTGAAATAGCGTCTAGTAATGTGGCTGCTCTATCGATTACTTGAATGCGAGATTCTGGTTTAACTTTAGTCATAATATTGCCGCTCAGTGTAAAATTTATCGAATACCAATCAAACTATCTAAATGCTCTTTTAAAAGCGTCTTTCTCTCCAATAACATCGTTATTTTTGAAGATTTACTCTTATTAAAAATGAGCCATTAATTAATTGAACTGTTATAACATCCTCTTTCTTGACTTTTGTGTCAACTTTTTGTTTTCAATTTTTAATATAAAGCTAAAACTGACAAAAACCAGTATTAGTTTGTAATTGCCCATTTCACATAGTGGAATTTATAGACTTATGTGTGTTCGATATTCTTATACCCCCTTATTTATCAGTGGCCTGTAAAACATTTTATTGTGCTAATTAATCGCTATTCCACATGCTGAAATTCATCCTGATTGCCGGAGCTAGCCGTTTTCCATAAGGTGAAATTGAAGCAAAAAATATTGAGAAGGTAAGCACCATCTACAAATTACGAGTCACCGTAAGGCTCATAAAGATAAATACGGCTTACCACACGATTAACGTCACGGTTAAATCCATGACTACGATGACGGCTAAAACCGCAAGAAATATATAAGAGGCACTTATGAGCAGTTCACCTAACCCAACCATGACTATTCCACGCTACGAAGATGTACTCGTTGCTCACGAACGCATTAAACCCTTTATTCATGAAACGCCAGTATTAACCTCACGTTTCCTCAATGAATTAACGGGTGCTGAGTTGTTTTTTAAATGTGAAAACTTGCAAAAGGCAGCCGCTTTTAAAGTGCGCGGTGCCTGTAATGCAGTATTTGGCTTAACTGATGCTGAAGCAAAAATTGGCGTTGCCACACACTCATCAGGTAACCACGCTTTATCATTATCTTATGCTGCGGGAAGGCGTGGCATACCCGTGACTGTAGTGATGCCAAGTACAGCACCGCAAGCTAAAAAAGATGCTGTCATAGGTTATGGCGGAGTTATTGTTGAATGTGAACCTTCTACTAGTTCGCGTGAAGCCGTTTTTGCTGATGTTGTTGCTAAGTCAGGGGCTGACTTTGTTCACCCCTATAACGATCCACGTGTTATTGCTGGTCAAGCAACTTGTGCAAAAGAACTCGTTAATCAAGTGCTTAATTTAGATGCTGTAGTCGCGCCAATTGGTGGTGGCGGCATGATTTCTGGCACGTGTTTAACCCTGTCTAATACTAATCCGACCATAAAAATTTATGCGGCAGAGCCGTTAAATGCAGACGATGCTGCGCGTTCATTTAAAGCAGGCCATATCATTGCTGACGATGCACCTAATACAGTTGCAGATGGCCTTAAGGTTCCGTTAAAAGACCTAACCTGGCATTTCGTCAAAAACCATGTCACCGATATTTTAACGGCAACAGAAGAGGAGATTGTTGCGGCGATGAAGCTTATTTGGATCCGCATGAAAATTGTCGTAGAGCCAAGCAGTGCAGTAACACTCGCTATTATCTTGAAAAACCCCGAGGTATTTAAAGGCAAGCGTATTGGGGTGATTCTTACTGGCGGTAATGTCGATTTAGATAAATTGCCGTGGATGAATACCTAAGCAGAAGCACTGTTACAAAAAAATAAAATCACATTCAGATTGAACCTTATACAAAGCTCAAATTAAAAAATTAACTAAGTACTCATTAAAACTTTGGAGAAGAAGATGACAAAAGTAAACGATTTAGAAGTAGGTTACGACGTTCCCGCTTTACCAGGAATGGATGAAGCCGATATTCAAACACCGTGTTTAGTCGTAGATTTAGACGCGTTAGAACGTAATATAACCAAGATGGGACAATTTGCTAAAGAGATGGGCGTTCGCCATCGTGTACATGGAAAAATGCATAAGTCTGTAGATATCGCCTTTTTACAAGAAAAATTAGGTGATAGCTGTGGTGTGTGTTGTCAAAAAGTATCGGAAGCCGAAGTTTTTGCGCGTGGCGGTATTAAAGATGTTTTAGTGTCTAACCAAGTGCGTGAACCCGCAAAAATTGACCGATTGGCGCGTTTGCCTAAATTTGGCGCGCGTACCTTGGTCTGTGTTGATGATCTTGAAAATGTTGCTGAACTTGCGGCGGCGGTGAATAAGCATGATACGCAAATTGAATGTTTAGTTGAAATTGACTGTGGCGCGGGTCGTTGTGGTGTAAGTGAAGGTCAGCCTGTTGTTGATATTGCTAAAGCAATTGCTGCTACGCCAGGTCTTACGTTTTCGGGTATTCAGGCTTATCAAGGTGCTATGCAGCACATGGAAAACTATCAAGAACGTAAAGAGAAAATTGACATTGCAGTAGCTATGGTTGCTCGCACAATCGACATGCTTAAAGCGGAAGGGCTTGAGTGTGACATTGTTGGCGGTGGTGGTACAGGCTCGTATTACTTTGAAGGTAATTCTGGTGTTTTCAATGAACTGCAATGTGGTTCTTACGCTTTTATGGATGCAGATTATCAACGCATTCATGATGAAAAAGGTGAGCGAATTTCAGAATTTGAAAACTCATTATTCATTTTAACGTCTGTTATGAGCCACACCAAAGCTGACAAAGCTATCTGTGATGCAGGGCTTAAAGCGCAATCGGTTGATAGTGGCTTACCGTACATCTTTGGTCGTGACGATGTTGAGTACATCAAATGTTCTGATGAACATGGTGTTATTTCAGATGCTAACGGCGCACTTAAAATTAATGAAAAGCTAAAACTCGTACCAGGGCATTGTGATCCAACGTGTAACGTGCACGATTATTATGTTGGCGTACGTAATGGCAAGGTAGAAACCTTATGGCCAGTTTCTGCGCGTGGTAAAGCTTACTAAGTAACCGTTATACATTCTCAATTCCTATTGAGAGCTACCCTTTTTTAGGACATTAATTATGAGTGATTCACAAAAAAACGCTTTACCCGTTAACAAAGGCGTATCCGTTGTTTCGGAAACGGTTTGTCAACAAGTAATGGGCAGAGCAGATGCTTTTACTGCGGTAGAAAACGTATTTTCTGCCATGGCGAAAAATACCGCCTACAATTTTCCGGTCATACGTGAAGCCATTGGTCATGAAGATGCCCTCTATGGTTTTAAGTCAGGCTTTGACCGTGATGGTATGGTGTTAGGTTTAAAGTCAGGTGGATACTGGCCTGGCAACGTACAAAAGGACCTGACTAACCACCAGTCTACAGTCATTTTGTTTAACCCTGACACGGGGCAATTAAGATCTCTTGTTGGTGGTAATTACTTAACAGCAGTGCGAACGGCAGCCTCTTCTGCTGTGTCTATCGCGCATTTAGCGCGTAAAGATTCAAAAGTGTTAGGCATGGTCGGTGCCGGTCATCAATCTACTTTTCAATTACGTGCCGCTGTTGAGCAACGTGACTTTGAAAAAATTGTTTGCTGGAACTTTCACCCTGAGCAAATACCTAAGCTTGCTGCGGTGGCTGAAGAATTAGGTTTACCGTTTGAGTCGGTAACGCGTGAAGCACTTTGCGCTCAAGCTGATGTTATTATTACCATAACTTCAGCGTTTGAGGCGTTAATCGATAAAGATTGGATCAAGCCTGGTACTCACATTGCGTGTATGGGAACCGATACTGTCGGTAAGCAAGAGGTAGATGCTAAATTGTTGTCAGTTGCTAAGGTCTTTACCGATGAATTAGCGCAATCCATTACGCTAGGTGAAGCACAGCATGCGATTGCACAAAAGCTTATTCAACAGAGTGATATTGTGCCAATTGGCGAAGTGATTAACGGTACTAAAGTCGGTCGAACATCGGCAGACGAAATCACCTTGTTTGATGGCACGGGCGTTGGCTTACAAGATTTAGCGGTAGCTTCTGTCGCAGCTGAATTAGCTGAAGCTAAAGGGCAAGCAACGTATTTCACGCTTTAACACTATTTTTTAACTCAGTTAATAAATAAGCCTTTCATGGGCAACAATTCACCAGGACTGTTTATTCATTTAAACAGTCCTTTTGTGCTATCTGAAAGTTAAACTAGCCTAAACCCCAATGCTAAAAAAATAGTCACTAAATAAAGTGATAATTTTTATCTGTGTAGTTAGCCCTTAGTGCATTTTAATCCCCTTATCGAGTCGTTAAAATGGCTATTCAAAAATTTACACCACAGTGTTACTGTTTGATTGGTATTACTACTAACCTCGATAGAATAAATGGAGATGACAGTGTTAGCTGCTAAATTTTGTTTAACTTTAGAAAGCCCGTCGGTTGAAGACTTTTTGCTACTGCGCAGCAAAGTAGCTTGGGGCGCTCTTGATGCCAACATCGCTGAAAAAAGCTTAAATAATAGCTTATTTCATGTGGCTATTTACCACGATGACCAACTTGTTGGCATGGGAAGAGTTGTTGGTGATGGCGCTATGTATTTTTATATTCAAGATGTGGTTGTTGAGCCAAGTTATCAAAAACAGGGCATTGGCGCGGCGTTAATGGATAAGATAGAAGGCTATTTATCTGATGCCACTAGCCAAGGTTCTACTATCGGTTTGTTGGCTGCACAGGGAAAAGAGGCGTTCTATAGTCGTTA
>MAAB01032309.1_pt1 | contig 73696 bp, 63 predicted proteins | sample 1115991 | NCBI WGS metagenome assembly MAAB01 (sample SAMN04961124, study PRJNA320927) | seawater metagenome | isolation source: sample BD02T18 sea water enriched with oil for 18 days | place: USA:Gulf of Mexico | collected 2013-07-27
CAACGCTTTATCGAAAAAGCCAAACAGGGCATATTCAAGAGAATGTTCGGAGGAAGATAAATGGCATTTCTGGATTACTTTCGTACCAAACAAAAAAACACGGCAAACACAGCCAAAGAGCGCTTACAAATTATCGTGGCCCATGAGCGTTCCACGCGCAACCAGCCTGACTATTTGCCCGCACTGCAAAAAGACCTTATCGAAGTCATCAGTAAATATGTTGAAATCGACAAAGATCAAGTTTGCGTTAGCTTAGATAAAGAAGGTGAATGCTCGGTTCTTGAACTCAACATCACATTCCCTGAAGAGCACGCTGTAAGTTAATAACAAACAGCTAAAGCCAAGACAAATAAAAAGCCTCGCAAGAAATCTTGCGAGGCTTTTTATTTGTCTTGGCTTTAGCTGTGAAAGCACTCTCGACCCCTGACCAACTACCCTTTTATAACTTCGCGCGTCCCTTTAAACGATTCACGCTCTTCCATCAGGCTCTCATACAATGCTTTTTCGTCATCAGAAAGTGCAGGGCCAGATCCTGCACCCAAATCAATATGAAGGTGCTTCTCCAGCGCTTCTGGCAAACCCTCCGGCAAATCACTATCTTCACTTAACAGCGACACGCCAATTAAATCATTAGGCATGTATAACGGTTTTGCCAATAACATTTTTTTGTGGGGACCCGAATTCAACTCGATATTTCGGATATTACAAATACGCTCAATGGCAATATCAAAGGCTTTTTCAATGCCGTGAGCTCCCACAGAAACGGTTTTATGCTTAGCAGGCTTGTCTGGCAGCTTAATTCTAATTTTAAACTCTTGCCAATCCTTCCTTCCTGCACGTGAACGTGACTGAATTTGCAACCCGACCACTCGGCCGTCATCATGCACAACGCCATCACCACGTAATGCCTTCAACTCTATGTGAGCTTTATATCGCTGATCGAGGCTCTCTTGTAACGCAATCGCTTCTTTTTCTGCACGTTTACGGTCTTTACCTATACGTACATACTTCTGAATTTCCTTGCCATCCCAAGCCTTGGTGATCCGGTAATACTCCCTACTACCATCTTTAAGAACGGTAATCCCCATGCGGCTAAACCTAATGTAGAAATTCTTGTTATTTATCGAATATTGCTTAACGCAAATACATTGAGGGGCCGAAAAAAGATAAATGAAACACACGAGAAAACAACCAGACAAAGCTCTCGCTTATCCGCTTGTGTATAAAAATCCAATTCTGCCCCCAGCCTCAGTATCTATTTGACTACTGAAGCTACTTGTTAATGTACCCGTTCGGTGGTTATTTTCAAGGCTTTTGACGCAAAAAGCAGCATCTCTATGGTCAACTGGGGGGATATTCACCTAGATAAAATAGGGTTCATCAGGGTGCGATGGGCATCAAATATACATTCAATCGAAAACCGAGAGGGCCGACTAAAAGAACTCTCCATCATCTAGGCCAGGCTTAGCATCTTGAGGCTGAGCAAAAGGATCAACAGATAGATCAAAGTCCCCCCCCAAACCCGGTTTCACGACATCATTCTCTGGTACAGAGGGCTCTGGTTCAACAGGAATGCTTTCTCTAACAATAGGGTCATCTTCTGAAAGCACATCAAATCCGTCAATGCCACCATCGATATCATCAAATTCTTCTCCTGAGGGGGCTTCCGGCTCAGGAACCAGCAAGTCTTCAGGCACCTCTTCAAACGCACTTATTTCTCGCTCCTCTTCAACTTCTTCTTCCTCTTCGACATCGCCCAAATCAGCTTCATCAACCAGAATTTCAAATCCTTCAACACCTTCCAGCCCCGCCTGCCTTAACAGGTCTTCCGTAAACTCCTCATCTTCGGGCAACGCCTCCTCCCCACTAAGAATTTTGTCGTCATTCTCTCCCTGATTAATAATAATTTCTACACGCCGATTAATACTTCGATTTTCACTAGAGTCATTTTCTACTAAAGGGCGCGTATCGCCATGACCAACAATGGTAAATTTAGCCGGATCCATGGTACCGGTTTTCAATAATTCATGAGCAACCGAGACCGATCGCGCCGAGGACAACTCCCAATTGGAGCGAAATCGTAATGTCGATATTGGTATATCATCCGTGTGCCCTGAGACAGCGAATACACCATTAATACTTTCAATCGCTCCACGAATCTTATCCATGACCGGAATAAAGCTATCCCGCAACGTTGCCGAACCTGACTCAAAGGACCCCTTCTCCTTCACACGAATAACAATTTGACGCCCCTGAGTTTCTACTTCAATACGGCCTTTTCGAATTTCATCCATCAATTTCGCAGCTGTTTTTACAGCCTCTGCTTGCGTTTTTGCTTCAAGCTTTTTCTTGATCTCTTCCATCGCCTTCGCGACGTCTACTTTCTTATTATCTGCGTTCTTGTCGTCTTCTGAACTTTCCCCCTTACCTTCTTGATCCTCTTTTTCGTCAGACTCAGGTGTACACTCCACATCCAATGTGCTGGCAAGATCATCAACCGTGTGCTGACGCACCTCGTTAAGAACTGTCGGTTCGGGCTTACCGGGAGAAAATTCCTGGGCAATAATAGACGTACCTTTGGGAGTGGAATCTGCTTTTATTTGCTGCTGAACCCCAAACGCCTCCTTCATGGAGCCAGCAACTTGTTTGTATTTTTGTGCATCCATCTCAGAAAAAGCCAACAATAGAACAAAGAAACACATCAACAGCGACATTAAATCTGCAAAGGTGGCAAGATACGCTGGCAGCCCCGTGGGGCATTCAGGACATTCGCACTCTTCATCACTCACGGTTTACACCGCCCAAACCGCGTCAACCATCATCATCTTCAGAACCACGCTTACCTTCAGCAAGATAAGTCTTCAACAACGATTGAATCACTCTTGGATTCTGGCCAGCCTGAATGGCTACCAGCGCATCAATAATCATCGATTTCACCCGAGCCTCTTCATTTGCTCGAGTTTTACATTTGTCAGCAATAGGCAGAGCTACCATATTTGCAATCATTGCACCGTACAGTGTTGTTAACAACGCTACCGCCATCGCTGGCCCGATAGACTTGGGGTCATCCATATTTGATAGCATCTGCACCAAACCCACCAAGGTCCCAATCATTCCCATTGCAGGAGCCACATCTCCAACTTGCTGCCACAATCCAGCACCCTGCATATGGCGACCCATTGCTTCTTTCATATCTTTCGTCAGCATTCCTTTTACAACTTCCGGGTCATGCCCATCGACCAACAATGTAATACCCTGCTGTAAAAAGTCGTTGCTAACCTCCTTGCCCTCCAGAGACAACAAGCCACCTTTACGTGCTGTATCTGCAATATCTACAACTTCAACAATGATTTCTTCAGGGGGGGACAGTGAGAACTTAAAGCTCTTTCCTGCAACTTTAAATGCCCCAAGAAACTCTCCCATAGGGTACTTCATTAAAATCGCAAACAACGTGCCACCAAAAACAACCAGTATTGAAGGTATGTTCACAAAGATCAGTACATTGCCACCTGTTGCCATTGCCGCAATAACAATAGTAAAAGCTCCAACTAGCCCTACCAGGGTTGCTAAATCCACACTTCCCGCTCCATTATCAACACCCTCACGCCTCACAAAATAACCACTTATATAACTTAGTCTAGACAGGATTCTGAATAATTCCGGCTAAGTTGCTGCGTTTTATCGGTTTATACCAAGGTTTCATTGACCAACCCCCCTCTCATTCGGTAAATTGGCCCCTCGAAACGCAGGGGCACGGTGCAATGGCTAAAAAGAAAGACTCTATCGACTTTGAAAAGTCACTGAAAACACTCGAAAAGATCGTAGATGACATGGAAACGGGTGAGCTTTCTCTAGAACAATCCCTGACAGCTTTTGAGAAAGGTATAAAACTCACAAAAGATTGCCAAACAGCGTTAAACCACGCTGAGCAGCGTGTGCAGATTCTTGTTGAACAACATGGCGAAGAAAACCTAGAACCCTTTGAGGCTGACGAGTAGCCCCCCCCCACCATGCAGACCCCTTTCGAATTCGACCTGCCACCCTACCTGCAACAATGCCAAGACGCCGTTGACACCAGGCTAGAGTATTGGCTTATCGAACAGCCAAGCATTTCCCAAAACCTTGCTGAAGCCATGCGTTATGCAACATTTAACGGGGGCAAACGCGTAAGACCCATCCTCGTGTTTGCTGCTGCAGAAGCCTTAGGGGCCAATAAAAATCAAGCCGTAGATGCTGCATGTGCACTGGAAATGGTACACGCATATTCATTGGTCCACGATGACCTGCCAGCAATGGATAATGATGACCTACGCAGAGGCAAACCAACGTGCCACATCGCATTTGATGAGGCCACCGCAATTCTAGCGGGCGACTCCTTGCAGTGCTTTGCTTTCGAAGTATTAACAGAAAGCGATCTACCGGCAATGACCGACAATATCAAGCTAGCAATGATTCGCACGTTAGCAAAAGCCAGCGGAACCATTGGCATGGCAGGGGGACAAGCCCTTGACCTAGCATCAGAAGGCAAACAACTCACACTGGAAGAGCTAGAAACCGTACACCGCCACAAAACTGGCTGCCTTATACGCGCCAGTGTTGCTATGGGCGGCATGATCGCACAAGGCAACGAACAGCAGATGCACGCCCTCGACGAATACGCAGACGCCATCGGCCTTGCATTCCAGGTCCAAGATGACATCTTGGATATCATCAGCGACACCGAAACCTTAGGCAAACAACAAGGCGCAGATATCGCGTTAAACAAAGCGACTTACCCCAACATCCTCGGGTTAGACGCCGCCAAGCTGCTCGCTCAAGACCTTAATCATAAAGCACAAAACGCCCTAACCTCATTTGATGAAAAAGCCTTGCCGTTACGCGCACTGGCCAATTACATCGTTTCAAGAAGTCATTAAGGTTAATTCCCGTCACACCCCAAAGCAATTCAGCCCCCTACCAAGGCACTCCAGAAAAGCCATATAAAGCACTGCCGTTTTCACATCCGAATAGGGTATAATCCCTGCCTACACCGACCAGCCAAGAGTTTGCTGTTTTTATGCTCACTGAAATCCCCTTAACACGCCCTTCTACCCCGCTGCTGGACAGCGTTAACTCTCCAGCACAACTACGTGTACTCAGTGAAGAACAGCTACCAATTCTCGCCCTTGAATTACGTCAGTATTTACTGTTTTCTGTCGGTAAAACCGGCGGGCACTTTGGTGCTGGACTAGGGGTCGTTGAACTCACCATCGCACTGCATTATGTATTTAACACCCCCAGCGACCGCTTAGTATGGGATGTTGGCCACCAGGCCTATCCGCACAAAATCCTGACTGGGCGTCGTAAAGAAATGCTAACACTTCGCCAAAAAGACGGGCTATGCGCGTTCCCCAATCGGGATGAAAGCGAATACGACACCTTTGGAGTTGGCCATTCAAGCACTTCCATCAGTGCCGCACTGGGAATGGCTCTAGGGTCTGAGTTACAAGGCCTACTTAACAAACATGTCGCCATTATCGGGGATGGCGCAATGACAGGCGGCATGGCATTTGAGGCAATGCAACACGCGGGACACCTCAAAACCAACATGCTGATTATTCTGAATGACAATGATATGTCCATATCAGAAAGTGTCGGTGGTTTATCAAACTACTTCTCTCGTATTTGGGCCAGCCGCAGATACAATTCATTACGCGAAGGCGGGAAGAAGGTATTAGAAAGCATGCCCAATGCGATGGAGTTTGCCCGTCGCACAGAAGAGCACATGAAAGGCATGGTTTCTCCTGGAACCTTATTTGAAGAAATGGGGTTTAACTATATCGGCCCCATTGATGGTCACAATATAGAGGAGCTAACACTCTATCTTGATAAGTTAAAAGACCTTCCTGGACCACGAATTTTACACGTCATCACACAAAAAGGTCGCGGCTTCACACCTGCCGAAAAAGACCCTATAGGCTATCATGCCTTAGGGAAAATTGACCCCAAACCGCCAGTAAAAGCAACCACTCAAGACAACACGGCACAAGCAATACCCACCAAGCCAAAGTACTCCGATATCTTCGGGCAGTTTCTCTGCGATGTAGCCGAGAACGACCAGCGCTTACTTGCCATCACTCCCGCCATGCGTGAAGGCTCCGGCATGGTGACATTTTCAAAACGTTTCCCCAAACAATACCAAGATGTCGCTATTGCAGAACAACACGCAGTCACCTTGGCGGCAGGCGCAGCTTGCGAAGGGTTGAAGCCGATCGTTGCTATTTACAGCACTTTTTTACAGCGCGGATATGACCAACTTATTCACGATGTCGCATTACAAAACCTCGACGTACTGTTTGGTATTGATCGAGCAGGCCTGGTTGGGGAAGACGGCCCAACTCATGCGGGTGCTTATGACTTAAGCTTTATGCGCTGCATCCCCAACATGATCATCATGGCACCATCCAATGAAAATGAATGTCGCCAAATGCTTTACACTGGATACCAGTTTCCTGGACCAGCTGCGGTTCGCTACCCTCGAGGCACAGGGCCCGGTGCAACGATTGCACAAACAATGACGGAAATACCTCTCGGAAAATCCAACACCTTACGAGAAGGTAAAGGTATCGCCATTTTGGCATTCGGATCAATGGTTGAAACCGCCCGCCAAGCTGCCAACCACCTTAACGCAACACTCATCGATATGCGCTTTATCAAACCGCTTGATGAAGAGGCAGTCATTCACGCAGCGAACAACCACTCACTCATTGTTACCGCAGAAGAAAATGCAATCATGGGTGGTGCAGGCTCTGCGGTAAACGAAGTCCTCGCTCGCGAAGGCATTGTACTTCCCATTTTAAATCTCGGTATCCCAGACGACTTTATCGAACACGGCAAGCCGTCAGAAATGCTCGACGCCTGCTCACTCACCTCTGCAGGCATCCAAGCAAGCATTGAAGCTCGCCTGCAAAAGCTTGAAAGTCAACGTGATGCAAAAAACGTGAGCTAAAACTACACGAGTAACCTATGTTCTACGCAATCTTTGCCCTTCTATTCCTTGCCCTAAGCACCCTTCCTGGTCTCTGGACACGCTGGACATTATCGCGCTACAGCAAACCTCGTAAAGACATTCAATATACCGGCGAAGAGTTCGCAAAAGCACTCATCAGCAAATTCAAACTACACGACGTCAGCGTTGAAGCCGCCCCAGACAATGGCGATCACTACGACCCCACCGACAAAGTAGTTCGCCTAAGTCCTGACAGGATGAAAACCAACAGCCTAACGGCTATCGCCGTTGCAGCTCACGAAGTTGGGCACGCACTGCAAGATGCCACTCAATACCCCGGGTTTTCCGCAAGCGGCAAGGTTCGCGTGGCAGCCCACCATTTTCGTCAAATGGGTACATGGGTCTTTGTTCTCGCGCCGGTTGTCGCACTTATTAGCAAAAACCCCATTATCGGCATGGTAACAGCAGGAATTGCCTTAATGAGTTATTTCTTATCGGCAGCAGTACACCTATTCAATTTACCCATTGAGTTTGATGCCAGCTTTAAGCGTGCGCTGCCTATATTAGAAGACTGTGAATATCTCAGTGAAAGTGATTTAAAAGCCGCTCGTAAAATCCTTAAAGCTGCAGCAATGACATATGTAGCAAGTGCGCTGTTAAATATTGTGCCGCTTGGACGCTTACGGCGCTAAACAAAATGCACCACACTAAATAAAATTGCCCAAGCAAACACACCCGCCACAACATCATCAATCATAATACCTAAACCGCCGTGTACTTTTTTATCCAACCACGAGATTGGCCAAGGTTTCCAAATATCGAAAATTCTAAATAACACAAACCCTAACAATGCCCAATACCATGTCACTGGTATTGCAATCATAGTAATCCAGTAACCCACAAACTCATCCCACACTATCCCTCCGTGATCGTGTACCTGCCAATCCTTGGAGGTTTTACCGCAAATATAAATCCCCACTATCGCGGCAACTAAGACAACGGCGCAATAAGAAACCAAAGATAACTGTGATAGTGGCCAATACAACAACACCGCCATCACAGTACCAAAAGTACCCGGTGCCTTAGGTGCCGCCCCACTACCTAATCCAATAGCCAAAAAGTGAATAGGGTGCTTAAAACTTGATGACGGGACTTTGTTCATAAATCGACTGGCTCATTTTGGGAAACAAGCAACTTTACCAGGAAATCACAAGCAACCCTAGTGATAGGGCTTTAAACAGCAAGCCCATGATGACAGAGAGGACTTTAAGTCACTATTGATGCCTGACTTGCCCTCTTGCAAAAATAGAGTATTTACTCTAATGTGATTTCACCCTATTTCTAAGCCCCCATACCTATCAACACCAACACAGTGGAGTCAATATGAGCACTCTTTTCGGTTTATCTGTTTCACCCTGGTCTGAAAAAACGCGCTGGGCGCTTGATTACGCCAATGCACATTACCAATATCAGGAATTCACCCCAATGATCTCCAACTTGGGTGTAAGGATAAAATCTAAACGCTTTTTCAACAGGATATCCGTCCCCCTACTAATTGATGGCGACAGTGTGTTCAGCGATTCATTTAGCATTGCAAAGCATGCCAATACACACTCAAAGAAAGACTCGCTTTTCCCTCAAGAGAAATGTGACGAAATTGACCACTGGAACAGTATCAGCGAACAGACACTTGAAGCTGGCCGAGCACTGGTTGTTATTAACATGCAATCCAATCGAGAAGCCTGCTTAAAAAGCTTACCTCCCTTTTTTCCCGAACCTATAAAGCCACTAATGTTGCCGGTAGCAAAATCAGGATTGTTTTATCTAAAAAAGAAATACGATGTTAGCGAGAAAAACGTTCGACGTTATGAGCAAATCATCGAAGATAACCTGCAAAAATTGCAAAAAGCGCTAGCAGATAACCCTCAGTATTTATTAGGCTCTTTTACTTATGCTGACATCTGCATGGCGGTGACATTACAGGTAATAAAACCGATACAAAATCGCCATGTCATGCTCGATTCAGCAACCGAGCAATGCTGGAAAAACGAGGCTTTAGCTGAAAAATTCAGTGACCTTATCGCCTGGAGAGACGACATCTATCAGCAATACCGAAGATAACTGGGATAACATTGTAAAACCCTTCACAAAAAAGCCTCACAAAACGTCACCCCACCTAAAACAAACTACCCGTTTGCAACTTGCAAGCGGGTTTCCTGACTTGCCAAGTACTCATCATAAGTACCCTGAAAATCAATCATTTGCTGGTCTTTAATTTCAACAACCCGAGTGGCGAGTGACGAAACAAATTCTCTATCATGACTAACAAAAATCAACGTACCCTCGTAATTTGATAACGCTAGGTTAAGCGCCTCAATGGCTTCCATGTCCAAGTGATTGGTAGGCTCATCCATAATTAACACGTTAGTATCCATCAACATCAGCTTGCCAAACAACAAGCGATTCTTTTCACCACCAGAACACACTTTCGCCTTTTTATTAAAGTCGTCAGCAGTAAACAATAAGCGCCCTAACGTTGATCGGATATACAAATCATCATGATTTGGTTTTCGCCACTGCCCCATCCAATCAAACAAATTTAAATCAGAATCAAAGTCTGCCGTGCTATCTTGCGGACAGTATCCAATCAGCGCGTTTTCAGACCACTTTATAGTACCGTCGTTCGCTTCGATTTCATCCATCAAGCAACGTAAGAATGTTGATTTCCCCGCACCATTCTCACCAATAACCGCAAGGCGAGCACCCGCTTCCAAAATAAGATCGCCATTTTCAAACAAGGTTCCACCATCAAAACCGTGACCTATATTCTCAAGCACAACAGCTTGGCGATGTAATTTTTTGGCTTGCTTAAAACCAATAAACGGTGTCGCACGGCTCGACGTTTTAACCTCATCAAGCTCTATCTTTTCTAATTTCTTTGCTCTGGAGCTTGCCTGCTTTGCTTTTGATGCGTTTGCAGAAAAACGGTTTACGAATTGTTGCAGTTCATCCATCTCTGCACTCTTTTTCGCATTCTCTGTATGTAGCTGCTCACGAATTAGTGTTGATGCAGCAATAAAAGCCTCGTAGTTACCCGGGTACACCCGCAACTCACCATAATCTATATCCGCCATATGAGTGCAGACGGAATTCAAAAAATGTCGATCATGAGAAATAATAATCATCGTACATTTACGATCATGCAAGACATCAGCAAGCCAATTAATGGCATGAATATCCAAGTTGTTCGTAGGTTCATCCAACAGCAAAATGTCAGGGTTAGCAAACAACGCCTGAGCCAACAACACACGTAACTTCCAACCAGGAGCAACTTGCTTCATAAGCCCAAAATGAAAGGACTCCTCGATTCCGGCTTCTAATAAAATATCTCCGGCTCGACTTTCAGCGGTATAGCCATCCAGCTCTGCAAATTCGACCTCTAAAGCCGCTACTTTCATGCCATCTTCTTCTGACATTTCTGGCAAATTGTAAATACGGTCGCGCTCTTGCTTTACTTTCCATAACTCTGCGTCGCCCATAATTACGGCGTCAACAACAGAATACTCTTCGAATGCGAACTGATCCTGGCTTAACGTTCCTACCGTATTCCCTGGGGTAATTGATACATTCCCAGAAGTAGGTGTTAATTCACCACTTAAGATCTTCATAAACGTTGATTTTCCGCAGCCATTTGCGCCGATTAAGCCATAACGGTTACCGTTACCGAATTTTGCGGAGATATTTTCAAACAAAGGTGTAGCGCCAAACTGCATGGTGATATTTGCTGTGGAAATCAAAGACGTATTCCTGAAAACTTAAGATATTAGGGGATTTAACTGAGGACACCATCAAGGTGCTTTCGAAGGGGCGGACTATAAAGAGTTCGCGCCTCAATGTCGAGCAGAAAACTGTACAGGAAATGTACGAAAAAAGAAAAACAGGTTAAAAGTGCTGGTATCCTAAACTGACAAGCTCAACACAGCCGCCCTCCTCAACAATGGAGGCACCCTCAACGACCTTACCTATTCGTGTAAGTATGACGCTCTGCTCAACAGCTAACGCCTCAACAGATTCCCTTTTGCTCTCTGGCACGGTAAAGCACAACTCATAATCATCACCAGCATTGCAAGCTAACAGCCTTTTCTCTCGCTCGCTTTTATCGCCAAATAGGTCGCTCTTCATAACGGCGTCAGATAAAGGAACCAACTCTAGCTTCAAGCTAGCCCCCGCTTTACTTGCACACAACACGTGCTCAAGATCTGCTAACAAACCATCAGAAATATCAATACAGCTTGTTGCTATACCGCGCAAGGCCAACCCCAAGCCAAGACGAGGTTGCGGCTGATTAAATCGCTGCAATGCATCTAGAAAACATCGATCAAAACGTTTGTCATCAGGTGCGTCAAAACCAGACAGCGCCATATTTAAGCCCGCCGCTCCATGGCCTATCACACCAGAAACATACACATCATCACCAACACTGGCCCCGTGCCGAGTTAACGCCTTACCTATTGGCACATCACCGGTGACATGCACTGAAATGGATAATGGGCCCTTTGTTGTATCTCCACCTACAAGCTGAATGCCGGTTTGTTGAACCAGCTTAGCCATACCGTTGCAGAAACCCTCAATCCATTGTGTATCTCTATCAGGCAGCGTAATGCAAAGTGTAAACCAAAGAGGGTAAGCCCCCATGGCTGCCAAATCGCTTAGATTCACTGCCAGGGATTTAAAACCAATATCAAATGCAGAGGTGCTTTCTGGAAAATGTACGCCAGCAATCAATGTATCTGTAGAAACGACTAATTGAGAATTAGCAGGCGGATTTAAGATTGCGCAATCATCGCCAATACCAAGCTCAACGCCCCGCCCCGCGCCTTTTGATGCAAGGGTAGAGAAGTAAGCTTGGATCAGTTCAAATTCATTCACACAAATGATACTTTACGTTTTAGGCTTGTTTTTTTCACGATGCGCACGCACTTCGACCATACGTATCGCTTGTGATGCTTTATCTAAAATACCGTTAACGTATTTATGACTTTCGGTAGCGCCAAAGGTTTTGGCAAGTTCAATCCCTTCGTTTATCACCACACGATAAGGTACATCTAGTCGCTTCAACAACTCATAAATACCCACACGAAGAATAGCCAATTCCACTTGATCCAGGTCTTTCTTATCTCTATCAAGATATTTTTCAAAGCCTGCATCAACATCATTTACACAGGAAGGTATTCCGTGCAACAACATATGAAAATACTCAGTATCCGTTTTCTTGAAGTCATTGTCAGCTCGAAATTGAGCCTCAATATCCGTAAGGTTTGCACCCGTCATCTGCCATTGATATAGCGCTTGCACAGCAAAACGACGCGCCTTTTTACGGGCGGCCGGTTTTGCTGACATGGGCTTAGGCTTGGACTTGGACTTTGGCTCAGCCTTAGACGCAGCATTTGACGCTGCCTTACCTTGCTCTGAATCATTACTCACAATAATAACCTACGCTTCCAGATTACGAAGCAAACTAACCATTTCCAACGCACCCAAAGCAGCTTCAGCACCTTTGTTGCCGGCTTTTGTACCTGAACGCTCTATGGCTTGCTCAATGCTATCCACCGTTAACACGCCAAATGCAACAGGAATATCGGTTTCCAGACTTACGGTAGCAATACCTTTAACACATTCACCAGCAACATATTCAAAGTGAGGTGTTCCGCCACGAATAACCGCTCCTAGAGCAACAATAGCGTCTGGCTTACGAGTCTGCGCTACTTTTTTCACTGCCAACGGCATTTCAAATGCACCGGGAACCCGAACAATTTCAATATCTTTCTCTGCGATGCCGTGACGTACTAGTGCATCCACAGCACCGTCCACAAGGCTTTCAACAACAAAGCTGTTAAAACGCCCTACAACCAGTGCAAATCGTGCAGAGATGGGTCGAAAATCACCTTCAATTGTTTTGATATTACTCATTATCTAATTACCTTATTCATTAGTCGTATGTTTTGATACGCATAGCTTGTTCATATGCTGTGTGCTTTATTCGCTTAATTCGTTACTGCTGATATAACCTGACACCTCTAAGTCAAATCCAGACAGCGCGTTAAAACGCATTGGGGCACTCAGCAAACGCATTTTACTGACACCAAGCTGACGCAATACTTGTGCGCCAGTACCGATATTTCGATACACACCTTTACCATCTTGAGTTTGCTCTCGATTAGGTCGTCGCCCCTGATAAAAACTCTCTACCAACTCACCAATACATTGATCCTGGAAAGAATCACCTAGCAATAACACCACACCCGCATCAGACTGAGAACTCACAAAACGCAAAGCACGGGAAAGACTCCAACCCGAACCTTCATTTTTAATCGCCCCCATCAAATCACGAATTGGATCTGCTATATGAACCCGAACATATGGCTCCTCTGACGCAGTCAAATCACCTTTAACCAAAGCAATATGTGTTTGGTTTTCAATAAGATCTTGAAACACATGCATTTGAAAATCACCAAACTCTGTCGGCAAGGTTTCTTCCCGCAATTTCTCAATGGTTTTTTCATTAAAGGTACGATAGTGAATCAAATCAGCAATGGTACCGATTTTTAAGCCATGCTCTTCTGCAAAAACTTCTAAATCCGGGCGGCGAGCCATAGTGCCATCTTCATTCATGATCTCTACAATGGCAGCAGCAGGTTCATAACCTGCCAATCTCGCCAAATCACAACCCGCTTCAGTATGCCCTGCTCGGCGTAATACACCGCCGTTTTCTGCTTTTAACGGAAATATATGCCCCGGCTGCACAATATCTTCAGGCTTAGCATCACGAGCCACCGCAGCAAGAATCGTTGTCGCCCTATCAGCTGCAGAAATACCTGTCGTCACACCTTCCGTCGCTTCAATTGACAGCGTAAAGTTAGTGCCATGCTGACACTGGTTCGCATCAACCATTAACGGCAGCTTCAACTTTTCACAACGATCTTGAGACAAGGTCAAACAAATCAAACCTCTCGCATGAGTTGCCATAAAGTTAATATCCGCTGGGCGAACCATATTAGCTGCGATAATTAAATCGCCTTCATTTTCACGATCTTCATCATCCATCAGGATAACCATCTTACCCTGTCGAATATCGTCTATTAGTTCTTCTATGGTATTCAGCTTCATTTCTGCTTCCTACTAAATTGTCGTATTAAGTGAGCGATTGTATTAATTCGTATATTTAAAACTATCGTCTATTCAAAAAGCCATTCTCAGCAAGGTGCGCCAATGTCACACCTTGTTCTTTATTCGTTATGGGTTCTGCTGCTTTATCACCAAGTAACAAGCGCTCCAAGTAGCGAGCTATGATGTCCACTTCCAAATTCACCTCAACCCCCGGCTGCCACAAATCGACAGTGGTCTCACCAGAAGTATGGGGCACTATATTCAACGAGATGATGGCACCGTTAATATTGTTAATCGTCAAGCTCACGCCGTCGACACAGATAGAGCCTTTTTCTGAGAGGTATCGCGCCAATTCATTTGGCGCCTTTACCTCCAAATGAATAGATCGCGCGTCCTCTTTTCGAGATAAAACCTCACCTAGTCCATCCACATGCCCACTGACAATATGTCCACCCAAACGGGTGGTTGGGGTTAACGCTTTCTCTAAATTAACGTTTACACCAACGGAAAGCTGTTTAAAGCTGGTTCTTTTTAAGGTTTCCAAAGAAACATCAGCCCAAAAACCATCACCAAGCAACTCGATTACGGTTAGGCACACGCCATTAGTAGCAATGCTATCCCCAAGCTTTACATCACCTAAGTCTAGCTTGCCACTATGCACTCGCAACCTAACATCACCGCCGCGGGTTTCCATTCGGGCGATATGCCCTACAGCTTCAATAATACCTGTAAACATTTATGACTTTCCTAAAGCGCAGGGGATCGTGTAGTGAATACATAGGTCATCACCCACTTGTTTCACACCTTTCATTGTTAGAGGTAGTTTGTTTTTCATGGTATCGATTCCCGGCATCAACAACACTGGCCGAGCGTCACTGCCCATTAGCGTTGGAGCCATATACAGAACCCATTCGTCCACCAAACCTTGCTGCACAAAAGCACCAGCAGTCGTCGCCCCCGTTTCAACAAGCACCTCGTTCACCTCACGCCGAGCCAATTCGGCCAACAATGCACAAAGATCAACTTTGGGCACCTTAGCCTTGCTTGGCAAACACAAGACCTCTGCACCGGCAATTTCCAAGGCAGCTTGACGCTGTTTATTCTCTACCGCACACACAATTAGCGTATTTCCAGGCAACGTTAACATTTTACCTGTTACAGGAGTGCGCAATTGAGAATCAAGAATAACCCGCAACGGCTGTATAGGTTCAGCCAAAATGTTAGGCCACTCATCTTGGTTAGCCCATGTCTCAGGCCGTACGGTTAAAGACGGGTCATCGATAAGTACGGAGTCAACACCGGTAATAATCGCTTCGCTTCGAGCCCGCAAGCGCTGTACGTCTTGCCGAGCGCCAGCTCCTGTTATCCACTGGCTTTCACCAGAAGCCATCGCGGTGCGGCCATCCGCACTCATCGCTGATTTCACTCGTACCCAAGGTTTCCCCACGGACATGCGCTTTATAAACCCTGGATTCAGTTGTTCCGATTCAGTTGTTAACAATCCGCACGACACATCAACGCCCTGCTCCCGTAACATGTCAAAACCATTACCAGAAACCAATGGATTAGGGTCCTGCATAGCACCAACGACACGGGAAATACCAGCATCAATTAAAGCCTGAGAACAAGGAGGGGTTCGACCAAAATGACTGCAAGGCTCAAGAGTAACGTATGCTGTGGCCCCTAAAGACTTATCGCCAGCTTGAGCCAGGGCGTTGACTTCCGCATGGCCTTGACATGCGACTTGGTGCCAGCCCTCTCCAACAATATGTCCATCGTTAACAACAACACAACCAACACGAGGGTTCGGGTGAGTGCTATAAAGGCCTTGCCTGGCTATTTGTATGGCACGGGCCATATAGCGAGTATCATCTGTAGAGAAGGCCGATGGTTTCATAAAGAACACTGCGTATATGCATATAAATTAAACGAAGCCGCAGTATATCACATTCAATTATGGATCACTGCCAACATTTGTTTCGATAAAACAGCCTTGTAGATGACAATATCTTTACTATGATTTAAGTACCGGAAACAAATCCCATCACCAAAGCTAAGGACTGCACAGTAAGGTAAAAATGCAGTTATGAGCATCAAAAGTAAACTTCTCGCCCTATGTATTACGTTAGCCGTACTACCGGTTCTCCTTGTCACATCTACCGTCGCCTGGTATGCCTATGATAACGGCCGTACAGCCATTGAAGAGCAAGCTAAAGCTCAGCTAACGTCGATCAGAGACATCAAAAAACAACAAATAGAATCCTACTTTCAATTTATCACCCAACAGGTTCAAACCCTGTCCAATGATAGAATGATTATCAATGCCATGAAGGAGTTAGACCAATCTTTCGGCCAAGTCCGCCAAACAGCCTCACTGAAAAGCCAAAGTGAGCTTAAGAGCGACCTCTCAAATTATTACAACAATCAGTTTGGTACCGAGTTTAAGGCAAGAAATAACAATCAAAGTACCGACACAAGTACGCTAATCAACTCTCTCGACAATGATTCACTCGCAATGCAATACCTGTATATCACCAATAACAACAACCCCCTTGGTGAAAAGGACGCTCTTACCGATACCGGTGACAATACCGACTACGCAAAAGCACACGCGCTATACCACCCTCACATCAGAGACTACCTGGTCAAATTTGAATATTACGACATTTTTTTGGTATCGCCTTCTAGTGGCGATATTATTTATTCGGTTTTTAAAGAGTTAGACTTCTCCACGTCACTTACCGATGGCCCTTACGCAAATTCGGGCATAGGGGAGGCGTTTCGTCATGCCAATGAATCTGACACCAACGCCTACACCTATCTCTCAGATTTTTCACCCTACCTCCCTTCATACAATGATCCCGCAGCATTTATCGCATCTCCCATTCTCGATAATGGGAAAAAGATAGGGATATTAATTTTTCAAATGCCTATCGACAAGATCAACAGCATCATGACACATGAACAACACTGGGCCAGCTCAGGCCTTGGGGCATCAGGTGAAACCTACCTCGTGGGCGGCGACTATACAATGAGAAGCATGAGCCGCTTTCTACTAGAAGACCCTAACGCTTATTTCGAACTAATATCAAACCTTGAATCCATACCCCTAGAAAGCCAAGAAGCTATTAAAGCAAAAGCCACGAGCATTGGGTTACAGCCCGTTAAAACCCAGGGGTCGATCTCCGCCATAGAAGGAGAAAAAGGTTTTGCCATATTCCCAGACTATCGAAATGTTAATGTACTTTCTGCCTACAGTCCCTTAAATATAGAGGGTTTACAATGGGTAATAATGAGTGAGATTGATCAAGAAGAAGCGTTTAAGCACTCCTATGAACTAAAAGATAAAATTTTTATCCTTGTAATAGGTGCAATCATCATTACTTTAATTATTGCTACCGCCTGCGCTAGCTTCCTGACTAAGCAGTTTACAGCTCCTCTTGAAGTATTTTCTACAACAATACTAGCCATAAACCAAACCGCCGATCTCTCGAAAAGGATTGACGTCGAAGGTAACGATGAAATAGCCCGAAGTGCAAAAGCTATTAACAGCTTACTACAGCAATTCCAAGACACCATTCAGTTTCTCATTAAAACGATTCAGCTTTTAAAATCCTCTTCATCCGACATGGCGATGCAGACGGCTCAATTAAAGGAGGCCGCACAACGCCAAGAAACCCAAAGCCAGCAGGTTGCTACGGCCTCAAGGCAGATGGCGACTTCTGCGAATGAAGTTGCCAAAAATGCTGAACAAGCATCTACAGAAACTTACAACGCCAACGATGCAGGAAAACAGGGCTCAACTATCGTAAAAAGCTGCATTCAAAACACGGAAACCCTCACAAACAACGTATCTCAAACCCATAAAAATTTAGACAAAGTAGTTGAAAATAGTCGAGATATTGATGCAGTTCTTCAAGTCATTCAAGATATTGCTGAGCAAACAAATTTACTCGCGCTCAATGCCGCGATCGAAGCTGCCAGAGCGGGGGAGCAAGGCAGAGGTTTTGCAGTTGTTGCTGATGAAGTTAGAACACTGGCTCAAAGAACCCGAACCTCCACCGAAGAGATCAAGCGGACAATTGACAAACTTCAAAATGACGTTAATGCGTCAGTCTCTGCAATCGAAGAAAGCACCGAACAAGCCACTATCAGTACTGGAAATATTAATGAACTTGGAACCTCGTTATCAACCGTTACATCTCATTTAGAACTTATTTCTAGTATGAACGAGCAAATTGCATCAGCAGCAACAGAGCAGCTTGCCACTGCAGATGACATATCAAAAAGTATTCTGGACGTAAGTGAAGCATCAAAAGAAACATCTTCCATCTCAGAAAAAACGGCCGCTGCGGGTGAAAACATAGAACAGCTGGCAACCCAATTGCAAGAGTTTGTCTCCAAATTTAAAATCTAACGTTCGCTTAGCTGTCTTTTTGCAAGCGATCAATTTCATCTTTAAATTCACTAATGTCCTGAAAGCTGCGATACACCGATGCAAAACGAACAAATGCCACTTCATCTAACTCTCTTAACGCTCCCATCACCTGCTCACCAACTACTTGTGAGTCTACTTCTCGTTCTCCGGTCGCCCGTAAACGAGAACATATACGATTCACGGCAGCCTCAATTTGTTCAGTACTCACTGGGCGCTTTTCAACCGCTCGCTGAATACCGCTACGCAATTTACTCTCATCAAAAGGCTCTCGAGTACCGTCTTGTTTTACCACTTTAGGCATGACAAGTTCTGCCGTCTCATAGGTGGTATAGCGCTCGCCACAAGCCACACATTCACGGCGACGTCGAACTTGCGTGCCATCAGCCACAAGGCGAGAGTCAATAACTTTGGTTTCATTCGCATTACAAAACGGGCAATACATAGTACCTCCTTTACATTGTCTGTTATAAAAAAGGCCACCTCAAAGGCAGCCTTTTTTATTTGAGCAATCATTCGTAGGTTAAAATCATTATACCGTTATAGTGATTTTAACCTACTAGCGCGCTATTTAACTTCCGTGTTATTTACTTCCATACACGGGAAGCTTCGCACAAATCACTCCAACTTTCTCTTTCACTTGAGCAATAACAGCTTCATCACCCATGTTATCAAGAATGTCACACATCCATCCTGCAAGCTCAGTCACATCTGCTTCACTAAAACCACGGCGAGTTACCGCTGGTGTACCAATACGCAAACCACTTGTCACAAAAGGAGACAATGGGTCATTTGGAACCGCATTTTTGTTAACCGTAATGTATGCCTGACCTAACGCCGCATCAGCATCTTTACCGGTGATATTTTTGCTAATAAGACTTAGCAAAAACAAGTGGTTATCTGTACCGTCCGAAACCACATCAAAACCACGCTCAACAAACACTCTTGCCATTGCCTTAGCATTCACAATCACTTGTTTTTGATATTGCTTGAATTCGTCACTCGCCGCTTCTTTGAAGCAAATCGCTTTAGCAGCAATTACGTGCATTAGCGGGCCACCTTGGCCTCCTGGAAATACAGCAGAATTTAACTTCTTCTCTATTTCTGGGTTCGCTTTAGCGAGAATCAAACCTCCACGAGGGCCACCCAGTGTCTTATGGGTAGTAGTAGTCGTTACATCTGCAATTTGTACAGGGTTAGGATACTCACCCGCTGCAATCAAACCTGCAACGTGCGCCATATCAACCATCAAGTACGCGCCAACTTCATCGGCAATATCACGAAAACGCTGCCAATCCATTACGCGAGAGTATGCAGAAAAGCCTGCGATAATCATTTTTGGTTGGTGTTCACGAGCTAACGCTTCAACCTGATCATAATCCACTTCGCCGGTTGCATTGTTAAGTCCATACTGAACAGAATTATAAATTTTGCCAGAAAAGCTTACTTTTGAACCATGAGTAAGATGACCACCATCAGCCAAACTCATACCTAATACAGTGTCGCCCGGCTTAAGCAGCGCCATATAAACCGCTGAGTTAGCTTGAGAACCAGAGTGAGGCTGCACGTTAGCGTAATCGGCACCAAACAAGGCTTTAACACGATCAATCGCTAATTGCTCAGCCACATCGACATGTTCACAACCGCCGTAATAACGTTTAAAAGGGTAACCTTCAGCATATTTGTTTGTTAAAACAGAACCTTGCGCTTCCATCACAAGAGGGCTGGTATAGTTTTCAGACGCAATCAGCTCAATATGCTGTTCCTGACGACGTTCTTCGTTTTCAATGGATTCTGCGATTTCTGGATCAAAATCAGCAAGCGTTAGGTCAGGCGAAAACATAGCAAATCCCCACAAGTGGTCGGTTTTATAGGTGTTAATCAAGGTCTTGATTAAGAAAGGCGGGTATTTTACACGAGTAGAGCGCAATGGCACATGAAACTACGTAAATAATTGCAACTCTGGTCTTTCTGGAGTAGCTTGAACCGCATATTTCTCCTAATTGTACTCAATCACAAACTCCTGCAATGGCACCTTAAAACCTATGGCTCAATATATCTACACCATGAACCGCGTCAGCAAAGTGGTTCCTCCTAAACGCACTATTCTCAAAGATATTTCGTTATCCTTTTTCCCTGGGGCCAAGATTGGGGTTTTGGGCCTGAATGGTTCAGGTAAATCCACCTTACTACGTATTATGGCTGGTCTTGATACTGACATTGACGGGGAAGCTCGCCCTCAAGCTGGCATAAACATTGGGTACCTCCCGCAAGAGCCTCAGTTAGACCCTGAGAAGGATGTTCGAGGCAACGTGGAAGATGGCGTTAGGGAAATGAAAGATATCTTAAATCGCTTTGATGAGGTCAGCATGAAGTTTGCTGACCCCATGAGTGATGATGAGATGAATGCGCTATTAGAAGAACAAGCCGAACTTCAAAATAAAATCGACGCTGGTAATGGTTGGGAAATTGACCGCACATTAGAAATTGCCGCTGATGCTTTGCGTCTTCCACCTTGGGAAGCGGATGTAACAAAATTATCTGGAGGTGAACAGCGTCGCGTCGCGTTATGCCGCTTACTTCTCTCAAGCCCTGATATGCTGTTATTAGATGAGCCCACTAACCACTTGGATGCCGAAAGTGTTGGCTGGTTAGAGCGTTATCTCCACGATTTTACCGGTACCGTTGTTGCCATCACCCATGACCGATACTTCCTTGATAATGCTGCACAGTGGATTCTAGAACTAGACCGTGGACACGGCATCCCTTATGAAGGGAATTACTCATCTTGGTTGGAACAAAAAGAGCAACGCCTCGCTCAAGAAGCGAAACAAGAAGTCGCTCGTCAGCGCAGTATCCAATCTGAATTAGAGTGGGTACGCTCCAACGCCAAAGGTCGTCAATCAAAGAGCAAAGCACGTTTAGCTCGCTTCGAAGAACTTGCACGCCAAGATGACAAGACACGCAATGAAACCCAAGAACTCTACATTCCCGTCGGGCAACGCTTAGGGGATGAAGTAATAGAGTTTAAGGGCGTAACAAAAGCCTTTAATGACAAACTATTGTACGAAGACTTGAGTTTCCGCATTCCCCCTGGCGCAATTGTTGGTGTTATAGGTCCTAACGGAGCAGGTAAAACGACATTATTCAAGCTCATCTCTGGTGAAGAAAAGCCTGACAGCGGCGACATCGATATTGGTAAAACCGTTCAAATTTCTTATGTTGATCAAAACCGCGATGACCTCGATGGTAGCAAAACCGTATGGGAAGAAGTCTCCGATGGGCTTGATACCATATCTGTAGGAAACTTTGAAATGCCGTCTCGCGCCTACGTGGGTCGTTTTAACTTTAAAGGATCTGACCAACAGAAATTTGTAAAAGACCTCTCCGGTGGTGAACGCAACCGATTGCACCTGTGTAAATTGCTACGCAAAGGTGGCAACTTATTGTTATTGGATGAGCCAACTAACGATCTGGATGTTGAAACTTTACGAGCACTAGAAGAGGCACTTCTCACGTATGCTGGTTGTGCAGTAGTAATCTCTCACGATCGCTGGTTCCTCGATAGAGTATCAACTCATATTATTGATTTTGAAGGCGCAGAGGGCGTTGAGTTCTTTGAAGGTAACTTTACTGAATACGAAGCTTACAAAAAGAAAAAGTACGGTGAAGAAGCGTGCAAGCCTAAGCGCATTAAGTATAAAAAAATCAGTTAATCGTATTTTTCAGCGGCATATCAAATCGATATGCCGCTTCTTCCCTCCCTTCTAGCCTTTCTTTTTATCGGCAAAATGATCCAACATTTTAACCACCTTCTCTTTCTGTTCTACCGTTAGCGTTGCATGAAACACCGATAGCTTTTCAATCACTGATGGCGCAACACTTAACATTCGTCCTTGATGTTGCTCAAATTGATGTAACACTTCCGTTTGATCTAAGCTATCCGCCATAATCAGTGACTTTGCCTGATCTAAATGACCCTGCTTTTCTTTCCTAGCCTCCTTTCTAAGTTGTTTTAACTCGTCGCGAATTGCAAACCATTTTTCTTCTTGCACCTCGGTTAAATCAAGTTTGTAGGCAGCGATATCAAACATCATCCCACCACGACCTTCGTGGTGACCTTTGCATGCGGTTAGAAACAGCCCGCTAAGCAACATCACCACAACCAACTGAACTTTTCTCGATAACGATACGTTTTTCATTTGTAATTCCTTACGGTGGTAACCACCTATTAACAAAAGATATGATTCAAAGTACACCTTGCCTGCTGCCATTGTTGATTAGTATCTAGCAGGTATACCCACACCTTATAAAATCCAGCACTCAAAACCTTGTCAACAACGTAACCAAATGCAATAAATTGTGACATCTAAGACAAAACACTAGCCCCTACCCAAAGAGTGAGAGACACTAAACCTGCCTCAACTAAACGACAAAGAGCAGTCACACAGAGCAACTATCTTGAAAACACCGTTATGGCTAACATTCTGTTAATTGACGATGATGAAAAACTTGGATCACTGCTATCAGATTATTTTCAACAATTTGAATTAGCTGTGACCCATGCCCTAAGCCCCTCCGAAGCCTTCAAAGCATTAGATCAATCGCCCTTTGGTCTCATCGTTCTTGATGTAATGCTTCCTGAAATGGACGGGTTTGATGTATGCAAAAAAATCCGCAATACCGTATCAGACTATCAAAGCACACCCATCATCATGCTCACGGCGCGGGGGGAAGTAACAGATCGTATTGTTGGGCTTGAACTAGGAGCCGACGACTACCTACCAAAACCTTTTGAGCCTAGAGAGCTTGTCGCACGCATACACAATATTCTTCGTCGTCACAGCAATCCAAACAACATAGCCACCCGCCCTGAGAAAAGTAATACCAATAAAAGAATCCGTCGACTAATCTCAACCAATATAATTGTTGACCTCATCAAAGAACAAGTGCAACTAGATGACCATTCAATTGAACTCACCACAATGGAATTCCTGTTAATCACGTTATTGATGAAAAACCCGAATACAGCCTTTTCTCGCGATGACATCATGAACAATCTACGTGGTATCGATGCAGACCTATACTCCCGCGCTGTAGACACCCTTGTCAGCCGGCTTCGACACAAACTACATGACACCCAAAAAGTAGCTCGCTTTATCAAAACTGTATGGGGGAAAGGCTACTCCTTTATCGGAGAAGTGGATCAATGTTAAACGCAATAAACAGGGCTCAAAAAACGATATTCGGGCGTCTCCTGTTAACCTTTCTAGTAACCGCTTCAAGCATTTTAATCGTGTTGTCGTTCTCGTTAAAAATGGCAACAAAGGATGGCGAAAGCAGGCGTTCAAAGTTCGCCGCACTTTTTGGCAACCATGCGGCCTACATCATAGCCGACATAGGCACCCCTCCCGACATACAAAGGGCAAAAACCGTTGCAGAGACCTCACATATTCAAATCATGATTAGCGGGCCTGACCTATTATGGAAATCATCACTAAAAATCACAAACCCTGATAATATCAAAAAGCACAAGACACCCCATCAGCATAAAAACCACAATAACTTAACGTTTTCCATGGGGCGATATCAAAGCCAACACTACTTCATTATTCAAAAACAAAACTACACCTTTTATTTAACAGGTTTAAGGCCTTTCATTCGAGAGGATGGCTATCTTTGGGGATGGGCGGCACTATTTTTTTGCGGTTTTATTTTGTATCTCAGTTACCGTGCAGTTAATTGGCTAATTGAACCGCTAAAACAAATAAAACAAGGGGCTCAACGCATTGAAAAAGGAGAGTTATCCTACCGCATAGAATGTAAACGCAACGATGAAATCGGGCAAATCACTAATGCGGTAAATAGTATGGCCACTGAGCTAGAGAAAATGCTAGAAGCTAAACGCCAATTACTACTGGCCATTAGCCACGAGTTACGCACTCCGTTAACTCGTGCCAAAGTCGGCATTGAATTTATAGATAATCCAAAAATAAAACAAAGCCTTCACGAAGACCTCGCGGAACTTGACCATCTCATCAATGAACTATTAGAAGCTGAACGACTCAATGAAAAACACGACGCTCTACACATCTCTCCCATTGATATCAATGCACTGATAAAAACTATTAAAGATGAAACGCCAGATCCTAATCAACTCATCCGCACCCACTTATCAGATTCACTCGTCACACTAAACGGGGACCCTTTGCGAATAACGTTACTAATAAAGAATTTAATAGGGAACGGGTTAAAATATGGCAATAAAAAAACCTTAGACATCTCATGCACTGAGAAAAAATCAATACTGAGCATTACATTTGAAGATCAGGGAGATGGAATTTCTGAACAGCATTTAGCCCATATAACAGAACCCTTCTATCGAGCAGACAACGCAAGACAACGTCAAACCGGAGGTTACGGACTAGGCCTTTATTTGTGCAAGCTTATAGCAGAGGCACACAAAGGTCAGCTTAGTATCACAAGCACACTAAAAAAAGGCACCCGTATCACTGTGACTCTTCCGCTACGATCGTTAAATTAAAACAACCGAGCTAATAAAGGCAGACTATAAAACATTTCTACATCGAAATAGTTTTCAATCGTCCCATTCATAATCAGAAAGATCATCGTGAAGTTGTTTTCGTTCTAACAACTGCTCAATCTTTCTAAAATACTCACCGGAACTGCGCTTCACCTTGGTTGCTTCTAATGCTTCAGAAGTTTCCTCCATTTGTTCCGCTAAAAAGTCTTCAATAAACTCGATAGGTGTATCTTTTTCCTGCTGTCTTATGCCTGGCATTTTTTGTACCTCATACTTTCGTTTAGGTATTACACAAAATTTGTTATCCAACCACTGTACGATTCAAAACACATTTTAACATTTGCTTTTTTATCGAATTTTCACCATATCAAATAAACTAGTGTTTTTTCAAATGATCATTTTTCATAAAAATCCCAAATGTCATATTCACAACATAGCAAAGGACTCAACTAGTTCTGTTGCTTTTTTGTAACCCTATTTTCAATATGGCTCAACTTTATCATTCCTGCAAATGTGAAAAAATCACACATTACGTAGTTCCTTGAAAAAGAACATTTTTTTGAATCGCAAGTAAAACATCTTATTCAGCACACCCAATAATATGCATTAAAAATATTGTTTTTATGCATCAAAGAAAATACAAACAACATTAGCTAAACGCGACCTAATGGCAGTATCAGAAAAAAACATGACGAATTGATGACATGCAAAAGAGAAAAGAGCTCTAAAAACCAGTCCTTTTATACATAGATCTATCTAAAAACCAATACCACTCGTTATCGCAGAGCAGTAAAAGCAATGGTAAACTCGAACGACAAGAGAAAATCTCGCTCACTGCGAGTAAAACACAACCAAAACAAAGGATCTAACTTGGAGCAACCGCTTAGCCATCGTAACCCACTAGCACTAATATCTACCATACACGGAGCCTTGGCCGTTTTAATCCCCACGATAATTGCTCTCACCGTAGGTTTATTGCTGTGGGTATTAACCTTAAATAAACGCAAAGCACTCAACGGTATGACCTATCTTTTAGGCTGGATAGGATCAATCGCCGCAGGGCTCAGGTTAACGATTGACGGCATAGAAATTATCGACAACAACCGCCCCGCGATCTTTATCTTCAACCACCAAAGTGGCATTGATCCCATTATATTGTGCCGATTATTACGTAAAAACATCGTTGGCGTCGCAAAAATCGAGTTAAAATCTCACCCTGTTATCGGCCCACTACTCTCGTTTGGAGATACTTTATTTGTTGACCGAGATAACAAGCAATCGAAAACCGACGTCTTAGATGATGCCAACCTTGTGCTTTCCCACACATTATCAGTTGCTATTTCACCAGAAGGAACTAGAAGCAAGCACTCAGAGCTTGGCCAGTTCCGTTCAGGTCCATTTCGACTTGCACGCCGCTCAAATCGCCCCATTGTTCCGATCATTATTGTAAACTCCTCAAACATTCTCCCACCACGCTCATTAAATATGAAACCAGGGCTTGTGCACATCAAAGTTTTACCCCCCATCTACCCTGAAGACTGGGCCGACAATCACCCAAATGAAATGGCCAAAACAATGCACAACACCTACATGGATGAGCTAACACGACTAAACAAGAACTGTTCATGAAAAATGTCGCGCTAACATTCATATTATTATTCACCTCAGCAATAACGTATGCCAACGACTGGGTATTAGAAACTAGCAATGATGATGTGAATGTGTACAGCCGCAAATGGCCTGGTGATGCGTTTCGAGAAATCAGAGGCGTAACAACTGTAAAAGCATCTATGAGACAATTGGTTAGTTTTCTTCAAGATGAAAATATCAACACCCAATGGGTCCCCTATAGCGGTGGGGCAAAGGTACTTGGACGCCCCGATCAATACCGAACGTATGTTCATTTTAAAATGAACACTAAATGGCCCTTCAAGAATCGAGACACCGTTGCTCTATTCACGTTATCTCAAAATGAGCATAACAAAAACGTTACCATTCAATTAGAAAGTGCCCCAGACAAAATCAACATGCTTAAAGGTCGCATTCGGATAAAAGAATTCAGTGGTTTTTGGGAGCTAACGCCACTAGATAATACTCAAATACATATATCATACCAAACTCACCTCAACCCAGAAGGATTCCTCCCCGCGTGGATGTCTAACCGTGTCGCCTATAACAGCACGTTGGTCTCTCTTTCCAATTTGAAAAAACAAATAGTGAACTACAACCATGCACCCGATCGCTTTCTCTTTATTCAAGAGTAGCCCACCTGCTACTATCAGGCTCATTACTGCCTTGTTAATTTTTGCAATAACAGGCTGCTCGATTCAACCAACCGCCATCCACCTTGAAGTAACCCAACAAGAAAAAAACTGCCTCAATTTTTTTGACCAACTAGACGCCTCAATTAGTACTCTCACATTCTTTGAAGCCTCTGTTCAACGTGTCGATGATTATCCTATTTATCGATCAGATCGTTTCCTGGCCAGTTTTTCCAATCAAAAACTCACCCCACAAGAACACATAGCGTGGAAAAAATCTTTACATAAAAATGCAATCACCGCCTATCAGCAAGAAATCGCTCGCCTACCAAAAAACACCAATTTACCTCTACCCTTCAATCAAAGCAGTGTACTTAGCAACATATATCAATGCACTACGAACCTTAAATCATACTTTTTAAAAAAAGAGACAAACGCTCCCTTAAATACCGCGCGCCTACAAATCAAGGACAACTACAGCGCCACCGCTCGTTTTTTTGGCATATACCCCCTGTCGCAATGGCTAGCGCAGCCTTCGATGAAGAACTACCAAAAAGAAATGACAGCACGTTATCTGAAAGGCCAAAGAAAAAACTCAAGAAAAATATTATACCAACCAAAGACTCGAAAAACCTTAGACATTCAATTCATTCAAAGAACATTAGCCAATGCCTATGCCAATAACGCTTTACATATTCCTGTACTGAACTCTCTCGACGAACAGGCCTTGCTAGCTCACTTCAGCCCAAATTTGTCACTGGAAAAAACGAATAGCAGTGATAACATTGGTTCCCCAGAATGGGGGCCAAATAAAAAAATTACTGTAAATACCCAAAAACCTAGCGCATATACTTTCATCACCTACACAAGACTCAACGGACAGGTGTTAATACAACTAAATTATGGCTTTTGGTTTCCAGAAAGACCCACTCAATCCAGTTTTGATATATACGCCGGAATGCTAGATGGCATTATTTGGCGAGTAACACTGGACATCCAAGGCAAACCTTTTTTCTACGACAGCATCCACCAATGTGGCTGTTATCATAAAGTTTTTTTACCTCAAGATGTTTCTTACAACACGACAAACAACACCAATGAGTCCCCCCTGTTCTTCAGCATAAATAACGTCGTATTAGACTCCACACACCCTGTCACGTTAAATATTGATAGCTCATCACATTATATCGTCGGTATTTCACAGCCACACTCTAGCCTTCGCTCTAGCCTTCGCCCTAGCCTTCGCTCTAAAAGTACGAAAAAAACCGAAACAATACCTTATGAATTATCCAACTACACGTCGTTAAGCCAGCTCCCAACAAAAAATCGCCGTAAAAGCCTATTTGAAAAAGATGGCATTATCGAACAATCTGCACGAAAGGAGCGCTGGTTTTTATGGCCATTAGGGGTTGTTAATGCAGGAGCTATGCGCCAAAAAGGCCGCCATGCTATCGCATTTATTGGGCGACGCCATTTTGATGATGCATTTCTTTGGGAGAAATTTGATATTAAAAAGAGTGCATGGTAAAGATAAAGCACACTTAACAAACAACACAGCAATTCAAAACCTCAACTTACCGCATCAAGACGACACTACCTATGAGTATAATAAACAAAAGACCTTTCAGGACACATATTAGACGCGCCCTTTCACTTAGCGTCATAATTCTGATGTTCAACAGTAGTTCATGCGGCTATCTTCTTCATCCTAAAAGAGTGGGGCAAACTGGCGGAAACATTGACCCTGCAATCTTAGTGCTCGATGCCGCGGGACTACTTTTTGGGGTTCTACCTGGCGTGGTTGCTTTCGCAGTAGACATAACTACTGGTGCTATTTATCTATCACCTGGCGAAAAATCCGTTATAGATAAGCACAAGAACAACCTCGCCCTCCCCCTATTTCCGTCCTTCTCTCAAAACTTAATAAAAAAACGCCCCCTTTCAGCTGCCGAAGAGACTTTATTTAAATTAAACAGAAATGAGATAGCCAAGAGGCTCACGCTCTATACCAACAGAACAATCAACAGCAAAAACCTTCGTTTCCACAAGCCTTTATCTAACACAATAACCGTTGCAGGCCAAAAGCTTCAAGTTGGAAGGTATCAAGGCTAAATAAGGCCAACAAGGCTCAAAATGTATAACAACAACCAGATTTAGAAGCGTATTTTGTTAAATACGCAAAAAAATACCTCCTTTATTTGTTAAGTTTCTCAACTATGATTAAGCAATCTCCAGCCCAATTATGCTAAAAGTTAACACGCAAGCATCGATGACCACACTAAGGTAAAATCATGACCGAGAAACGACATTTTACCCGCATACAATTTGACGCAATAGCGACTCTAATTACGCCCGAAGACCAATGGGATACACAGGTAATCGACATTTCGCTTAAAGGGGCACTTGTTCAGCGCCCAGAAAATGCCCCCCTTGAGCTCGGCGGCCAGATAATCCTTAAACTCACGTTATCTGACAACAACACACAGATAGAGGTCGAAGGGAAAATCACTCACGTAGAAGCCGACCATATCGGCATGGTCTGCGAGCATATGGATGTAGACAGCGCTTCTCACCTCCGTCGTATTGTAGAATTAAATACCGGTAACAGTGACTTGCTGGAGCGAGAACTTGAAGCACTGTCCCTTTATACTGATTTAGATAGTTTCCATAACAACTAAGTCAACACTTCGCCTTAACACAGGCTAGGACACAGCTTCTAGCGCTTCAGACAACCAACTCACTCCAACAATATCCATGCCATCAACTGGGTCTTTAGGGGCATTGGCCTTAGGTACAATTGCTCGTTTAAACCCATGCTTTGCCGCTTCTTTTAAGCGCTCTTGCCCGTTTGGTACAGGGCGAATCTCTCCCGACAGCCCTACCTCTCCAAACACGATAAGATGGTTATCGAGTGCAAGGTTTCTTAAACTCGACATCACTGCTACCAACACCGCCATATCAGATCCTGTCTCCAGAACCTTTACACCGCCAACCACATTAAGAAATACATCCATTCCCATGGTCGCAACACCACCATGTCGATTCAGAACAGCCAACAACATAGCCAATCGATTCTGATCCAGGCCTACTGCTACTCTCCTGGGATTCCCCATCTGGCTATCATCAACCAACGCTTGCACTTCTACCAATAAGGGGCGTGTTCCATCACGCGTTACCATTACCACACTGCCAGGCACGGGGTGTTCATATCGAGATAAAAATATAGCAGATGGATTACTGACTTCTTTTAATCCTCGGTCAGTCATCGCAAAAACGCCCAACTCATTCACTGCACCAAAGCGATTCTTGACCGCTCGAATGATACGAAAACGGCTATCTTGCTCACCCTCAAAATACAGCACACTATCCACCATATGCTCCAACACGCGAGGTCCTGCTAATGCCCCTTCTTTTGTCACATGCCCAACCAAAAACAATGCCGTTCCCGATTGTTTTGCATAACGCACCAAGGCCGCCGCACACTCCCGAACCTGAGACACTCCACCAGGAGCCGAACTCAACGCATCCGAATATACCGTCTGAATGGAGTCAACCACCATAACCGCCGGGCGCTCTTTGGCCGCAGTAGCCAGAATATTTTCCACCACCGTCTCAGACATGATTTTCATTTTATCTTGAGCTAACCCCAAACGACGAGCACGCATTGCAACCTGCTGCAATGACTCTTCACCCGTGATATATAACGCCGTTGAATTAGCTCCTAAAAACGTCATAGTCTGCAGTAAAATAGTAGACTTACCAATACCAGGGTCACCCCCTATCAACACCACAGAGCCATCCACTAAACCGCCACCAAGCACCCGATCAAGTTCATTTAACCCTGTTGGCGTACGGGAACAGTTTTCAATAGAAACATCGGCCATCGTGGTCACTTTTTTTGACTCACCGGCATACCCTGTGCCTCGACGAGCAGCTGGGCCCGCGCTATCGGGCACAAATTCGGTTAATGTATTCCACGCCCCACAATCACCACACTGGCCAGCCCATTTTGGAAAGTCACTGCCGCAATCCGTGCATACATACCGTGTTTTTGCCTTTGCCATACCGAACCTTTAATCAAACTTTTAATCGAATTTTTAATATCATTTACAATACAAATGAGACCTAAGCGACTGCTCGAATGCACACCAAAAAACCCCAGATATATGCAGGTAGAATCAATATCAATCCAACGAAAAACGAGGCGCCTTGCATATCGACAGACTCACCTGCCTGCTCAATAACTTCTGATAACCGATCCTTCAGGCGCAGAAAACTATATCCATCCCAGCCCAATACAAACCCCAACAACAACCACGTTTGGATACCTTGATACGGGAGTAGCTCGGGTAAGAAGTAACTCATTACAAAAGAAACACTGAGTAACGAAGAAACCAACCCTCCCACCGGGTGCAATAGGTCTTGCTCAAGTCGATGAATTGTTACCAAACCAAAGGGTAACGACATCAAAATAAATGCAATATATAACGAGGCCCACCAAGGCATAAAATCTACCCTTGCACGTCTAGGTAACGATGATCGACTCGATCTGTCACCTGACATAACAATTCGTAATTAACCGTTCCTGCCCATTCCGCAACATGCTCTACGGGCAAACCTTTTCCCCACAAGGTCACTGCGTCATTAAGCGCAACAGTGCTAACACGGCTGACATCAACAGCAATCATATCCATGGAAACTCTTCCAACGACATCACATAAAGAGCCACCCACTGACACTTGAGCAGAGTCCTTCATATGCCTTGGATATCCGTCACCATAGCCAATCGCGACAATAGCTACATGTGTATCCAGCTTTGCTGTCCAGCTCGCCCCGTAACCAACACTTTCGCCTTGCGGCACTGTTCTCAAAGCAATAATACGAGACACCAAGGTCATAACAGGCTTAAGCCCGAGCTCTTCTGCTGATTGCCCTTCAATTGGACTGCTACCATACAACGCTATTCCTGGCCGCACCCAATTAAAGTGATACTGCTTCTCCTGAAAGATACCCGCAGAATTAGCCAAACTAGCAGGTAGTAAATATTCTGAAAAAGCAGGTTTCTCCAACAACCCCTGATGTAACCGATTAAACATGCGGAACTGCGCATCACTCACTGCAGAACCAATTTCATCTGCACAAGAAAAGTGACTCATCAATGTTATAGATTGCACCCAAGCGCAGCTTCTCAATCGCTGGTATGCAGCCAACACATCAGAAGGATCCACACCTAACCTGTGCATCCCAGTATCAATTTTTAACCACACATTAAGAGAAGCTCCTAACGCAGCACCGCCGGACAACACCTCTGAACCAACCTTTTCAATATCAGTCACCTGCTCTAGCTGATGCACAACAACATCAACATTCGACACGCTCGCTTGCTTTAACTCATCTAATGATAAAGCACCTTCTAACATCAGAATCTTTTGCGTAATTCCCGCGGCACGCAATAACAACGCCTCTTCAAGGATTGCCACACCAAAACCATCACTTTGGGGTAACGCTTTGGCAATAGACGTCATGCCATGACCGTAACCATCAGCTTTCACTACGGCCAGTACTTTACTATTACCAACACGTTGTTTTATTACGCTGTAGTTATGTCGAAGCGCAGCAAGATCAATAACAGCACAAGTCCCACGGCTCATTCATGCTCTCCGTGTATATCTCTCCAACTAAGACGCAGCCTTTTAATACTCGGCACCGCCACCATAAACATCATGAGCCAAGTCTTCAAAACGAGAATACTTACCCACAAACGCTAAACGTGTTGTACCAATAGGTCCATTACGTTGCTTACCAATAATGATTTCCGCAACACCTTTATCTTCACTTTCTTCGTTATACACTTCATCACGATAGATAAACATTATAACGTCAGCATCCTGCTCGATCGCTCCTGATTCACGCAGATCAGAGTTAATCGGACGTTTATTCGGTCGCTGCTCCAATCCACGATTTAACTGAGAAAGAGCAACAACGGGGCACTCCAATTCTTTTGCCAACGCTTTCAATGAACGAGATATCTCAGAGATCTCTGCAACACGACTTTCTGATCCAGGCACCTGCATCAACTGCAAGTAATCCACCATGATCATACCAATCTCACCTTGATCTCGTGCAATACGCCGAGCTCTCGCTCGCACTTCAGAAGGAGACAAACTTGCACCATCATCAATAAATAACTTTTGTTCGGCTAACATACTGATTGCCGAATTAAAGCGGGGCCAATCATCTTCTTCTAATTTACCGTTACGCACGCGGGTTTGATCAATTCGACCTAAAGACGCAATCATCCTCATCACCAGTGATTCCGACGGCATCTCCATACTAAATACTAAAACAGGCTTACCTGTTCTTATTGCGGCATTTTCTACAAGGTTCATAGCAAATGTAGTTTTACCCATAGAGGGTCGTGCCGCAACAATAATTAAATCTGACGTCTGCATACCAGACGTGATCTCATCAAGATCCTTAAAGCCAGTCGTCACCCCGGTAATTGCATCTCCAGAGGTAAATAACTCATCAATTTTATCAACCGTATTTTTTAGAATATCCTTGATAGCAACCGGCCCACCTTGCTTGGTACCCTGCTCGGCAATGGCAAATACTTTACGCTCTGCCTCATCCAAAATATCAGAACTACTACGACCTTCAGGTGAAAATGCACTATCAGCAATTTCGTTCGACACCTGTATCATTTGTCGCAACACAGAACGCTCACGAACAATATCCGCGTAAGCTTTGATGTTAGCAACGCTGGGTGTATTTTTGGCCAACTCAGCCAAATAAGCCATACCACTGGCTTCTTCTAGCAGGTCAGAATTATCAAGCACCTCACCTAAGGTAACCACATCAAAAGGCTTATCTTCTGCAACCAACTGAATCATTGCTCGAAAAATCAACCGATGATCGCGGCGATAAAAATCCACCTCAGAGACTAATTCCGATACATCATCAAACGCTGCATTCGACAACATCAAACCACCCAGCACAGACTGCTCAGCTTCTAATGAATGCGGGGGTACTTTTAAAGCGCTGGTCTCGAAATCTGCTGGGGCAGGACTTTCTCTTTCAAAATCACTCATGCAATTTGATCATCTTTTCGTGGAAGGCTTTTGGTTGCCATATTACTAACTACCAGAGTATAACGCTGCCCCCAGAAAAACCAATAGCCCGAGGCACGAAGTGCGACGAGCTATTGATGGTGGCAGGCAATATAGCCTACCCGAGAGTCTGAAGACTCTAATGCTTACTCAGGAACAACAGCCAGAGTGATAGCACCAGTAACATCAGTGTGAACCTGAATGCTAATCTCATACTCACCTGCTTGACGGATAGCACCAAGAGGAAGTGATACTTCACTCTTCTGTACATCTGCACCAGCAGCAGTAATGGCATCTGCTATATCACGAGGACCGATAGAACCGAACAACTTACCTTCGTCTCCAGCCTTAGATGTGATAGTTACAGTACCAATACCTTGGATCTTTTCTAAACGAGTCTGAGCAGCAGCTAGTGATTCAGCAGCTTTTTTCTCTAACTCTGTACGACGCTCTTCAAAGTGCTTAACGTTTGCTTCAGTAGCAGGAACCGCCTTTCCCAATGGGATAAGGAAGTTGCGGCCGTACCCAGCTTTTACAGATACTTGCTCGCCTAGATCACCTAGATTACGAGTCTTTTCTAATAGTATAACGTTCATTACGTTTACCTCTCTGTTTCAAGATTTGTAGCTTGTACAATTCCAGTTAAAATAGCTCCAGTTTTGCTATTTGTAATCACACAAAACTATTCTGATGGAACCATCTTGTCTCTATAATTTGAAAAACTGTCGGTTATTGCAGCAACCATCAATAAAAGCATTGCAAACGGCCCCATAACCACAAGAGAGCCATACATTAATACAAGAGGCATTGTGCCGAGCTTCTTAAGCCGTGCAATACCATGAAACAAACCGAAACCGGCTATCATCATCGGCATCACAAACACTGGAAGGGTTCCCTCCAACATTGGCACCACCTGCCCTGCTGCTATCCCCGCGACTAACACTCCCGTTACAAGAGGTGATAGGCGTAATTGGTGGAACTCTTTTTGAAATCCACCCGGGTTAAACAACTTGGCTTGCAACCAGCGAGCAAGTAACAGGGACAATGTCCCTAGCCACGCGCTACTCCACACGATGCTATAAGTAACAAACTGCTGAGTTTCGATATTGATTTGCTCAAAACCGTCACTCTTTAGTTGCTCTAGCATCAGGTTGTATTGCTCATAAAGCAACGCTGTTTGCTCTGGGAAAAAACCCACCACGCCTTTCATCAAGACTGCGGCAAATGTTATTGCCGGTAGAGCCATTCCCAACTGTCTTGTATTTGCTAATACTAATGCTCCAACCAACCCGCAAAAGAGAATGCCTACAGCACTCATATCTCCTACAGACCAAGCAACTCCCGCAGGAATCATTGCACCCACAAAGGGCCACATGGCTTCAGTTGAACCTTTCCTAAGAGCAACCAATGCAATAACAATGGCGGCACCCCAGGACAACATAGGCATAAAGCCTACTGCTGCAGCTATAAGCAGGGCTTGTAAGCGCCCACTCACGGCTTTTTCGGCCAGCTTTACAAACAACTGGCTACCCTCACTTAATCGTGCTGATCAGTGTAAGGCAATAACGCTACCGCACGTGCACGCTTAACAGCACGAGCAAGCTGACGCTGATACTTAGCTTTAGTACCCGTAATACGGCTAGGTACAATTTTACCAGTTTCAGTAACATAGTTTTTTAAGGTTTCAAGATCTTTGTAATCGATCTCTGTAACGCCTTCAGCCGTAAAACGGCAAAATTTTCTGCGACGATAGAAACGTGCCATCGTTTCGCTCCTGTATATATTTATTCAATGTGTTGTGCATGAAGATTCAGCTGTATTCCATCTTCGTCTTTGTAGCCTGACCGAGCAATAAACCCTGTCACTGTGATTCGACTACCAACCTGCAAGCTCTCTATAAGAGATTGCAATTCAGTACCGCGAACCTCAACCCTAACTCGACAAAATACTTCCCGAGGGATGCCAACCTCAACCTGCCTAGAGCGATGCTCTAAAAGTAATGTGCGTATCGGCACACCACCTGGTGTTACTCTAAGAGCTTTTAGCTCCAGTATCACACCACTAATAACAAGTTGATTACTCTCCACGCAATAAGTAAAGCAAGCTAAGGCTTACTCTTCTGTAGTGTCGTCTGATGATGCTGCTTCTTCAGCAACTTCTTCCTTTTCTGGTGCAGGCGCAGGTGCTGCTGGACGCTCTCCACGATCAGGACGCTCTCCACGATCAGGACGTTCTCCACGATCAGGACGCTCAGAACGAACAGGCTCTTCACCCTTCGCAAGAAGTGACTCTTCTGCTACTGCATCTTTACGACGCATAACAAGATTACGAAGCACTGCATCATTGAATTTGAAGCTAGTAGCAAGCTCATCTAACACTTCTTGTGAACATTCAATGTTCATTAGGATGTAGTGGGCTTTATGAATTTTGTTGATAGGGTAAGCTAACTGACGACGACCCCAATCTTCTAAACGGTGAACAACACCGCCACCATCTGTGATCTGGCCTTTATAACGCTCGACCATAGAAGGTACTTGCTCGCTCTGGTCAGGATGAACCAGGAATACGATTTCGTAATGTCTCATTGTATCTCCCTTCGGAATAAAGCCTTCCGCCATTACACGGTAAGGCAAGGAGTAAAAAACTGGCTCGGCATTACTGCCAAACCCCATATATTTTTGCACCAACTCAGACAGAGAGGCCCAAAAGAGCGCGAATTTTACGCGAGTTCAATAGGTTTAGCAAGCAATAATCGCCAGAGGCCTTTAAGCGCAAGGGTTTAGCGGACAACATGCTGATTAACAAAGCATTGATGCCTGACCCTTATGCCTTATGCGCTTTCTCTTACGAGTATTACCTTACGATCGCTGCCTTAACGCCTCGAACAAACAAACTCCCGCTGCCACGGAGACATTCAAACTATCAACCGTGCCTTGCATAGGGATATACGTCAGCTCATCACATTTTTCTTGCGTGAGCCGCCTCAATCCCTTGCCTTCAGCACCCAACACAATGGCACGCGAGCCCGTTAAATTGGCTTCAAATAAACTAACAGCGTTAGCATCAATCGCTGTCCCGGTAATCCAAACCCCCAACTCTTTTAGCTTATCCATTGTTCTAGCCAGATTAGTCACCTGAACAAAAGGCACAATCTCAGCAGCACCAACTGCCACACGCCGAACCACAGGGGTTAAACCGGATGCCTTATCCTTCGTCGTCACAACAGCATCAACCCCTGCTGCATCAGCACTTCGTATACAAGCACCAACGTTATGAGGGTCTGTGACAGAGTCCAATATTAGCAACAATACAGGGCCATTCTTTTCTTCGATAATTCTATATAGATCATTATCGTGTAAAGATTGGGAAAGCTTGCAGCGAGCCATCACTCCCTGGTGGTTCGCCCCATCAGCATGCTCATCCATTTTCTGACGTATGCCTTCTGTACAACTAACACCATGAATTTCCGCCAACGATAACAACTTTTGGACACGCTCATCCTCGCGCCCCTGCTGAATACGTAACTCCAGTACACGCTCAGGGAATTTTTCCAACAATCCTTGTACGGTATGAATGCCGTATAACCACTCAGGTTTTGCCATATTTATCTCTTTAATTGTTACTTCTTGGTGCTCGGAGCGGCTTTTGATTTAGCGATACGCTTCGCCGCTTTTTTCTTTACGGCTTTCTTCGGAGACTTTTTCTTTGCTGAGCCCGCACTGGCCTTAGGCTTAGCGCTAGGTTTCTTTTTAGTCGCAGCAGCGCCTTTTTCAGACACATTCTTTTTCGATGTAGCCTTACTTTTACTAACCGTTTTTTTACCAGACGATTTTTTACGCTTACCAGATGGCTTGTCGCTACCGGAACCTTTTGCCCAGCGATTTTTCCGGCCACCTTCAATGAGTTCAAAATCAATTTTCCGATCATCTAGATCAACTTTCGCCACTCGAACAGAAACAGAGTCCCCAAGCCCGTAAATAATGCCAGTCTTCTCGCCAGACAAGCGGTGACGAACATCATCAAAGTGATAATAATCACTGCTCAGTGCACTGATATGCACCAGCCCTTCAACGTATACTTCATCCAATTCAACAAAAAAGCCGAAATTGGTAACCGCAGTGATGATACCGGTAAATTCATCACCTTCTTTATCACGCATGTATTCACACTTCAGCCATCCCACCACATCACGCGTAGCATCATCAGCCCTGCGCTCTGTCATTGAGCAATGCTCACCAAGCTCAATCATCTGCGCATCAGTATAAGGAAGCCAACGTTTATCTAGAACAGGTGCGCCCTCAACTCGCTTAACATTGTTACTGTCTCTGCCAGAGCGAATCTCGTAACGTAACGCCCTGTGTACAAGCAAATCTGGATAACGACGAATCGGCGAGGTAAAGTGAGCATACGCTGTGTATGCCAAACCAAAGTGCCCAATATTATCTGGTGCATATACAGCTTGATTCATTGAACGCAACAATACCGTCTGAATTAAATCCGCATCAGGGCGACCTTGAATTTGTTCCAATACGTTTTGATAATCTGATGGTTTTGGCTTTTTGCGACCTGCGAATTCAATCCCTAATTCTTTCAGAAATGCCCTAAGCTTTTCTAATTTCTTATCTTTAGGGACATCATGATTACGATACAATGACGGCAGCGCATGCTTCTCTAAGAACCGAGCTGTCGCAACGTTCGCACACAACATACACTCTTCAATTAAGCGGTGAGCATCATTTCTTTGTACAGGTACAATTTTTTCTATCTTACGATCTTCACCAAACACAATGCGTGTTTCGGTAGTTTCAAAATCAATAGCACCACGAGAAGTTCTCTGCTCTCGCAACTTTAGATACAGCTGATTGAGCTCCTCAACTACCGGAATCACATCCACGTGATCTTTACGCACCTGGGCAGCCAATTCTGACGTTGGATCATTTAATACCGCGCCAACCTTAGTATAAGTTAAGCGCGCATGAGACCGAATGACACCCTCATAAAAGCAATAACGACTCACTTTACCCGCTGCGCTCACACTCATCTCACACACCATAACGAGGCGATCAACATGAGGATTAAGAGAACATAAACCATTCGATAAGCTTTCAGGCAGCATCGGCACAACGTTTTCTGGGAAATAAACAGAATTCCCGCGCTTGTGGGCCTCTAGATCAAGCGGCTCTCCCGGATGTACATAATGAGAAACATCAGCAATCGCCACATACAAGCGCCAACCACCTTTAGGTTTCTTCTCACAGTAAACCGCATCATCGAAGTCTCGAGCGTCTTCTCCGTCAATGGTAACTAATGGCAGTTTACGCAAATCAATACGCTTGGAGGCATCCGCTTCGGACACGTCTCCCCCCCATTGTTGAGCAGCGCTTGTAACCTCATGTGGCCATTCATTTGGAATATCATGATTACGAATAGCAACATCGATTTCCATACCGGGCGCCATATGCTCACCCAATACCTCAACAATTTCACCATGAGCTTGATGCCGCTTCGTCGGCTGCTCAATAATATTCACTACCACAAACTGGCCATTTTTCGCACCGTTAACAGCATCTGCTTGAACCAAAACATCTTGATTCACTCGCTTATTTTCCGGCACTACAAAACAAATACTATTTTCTTTAAAGAAACGCCCAACCAGCTGCTGCGTATTACGCTCAAGCACCTCAACAATCGCGGCTTCTTTTTTGCCTTTCCAGCCCTCTTTGGATTCGCGAGCAACAACTCGGTCCCCATCAAAAACTAAACGCATTTGACGGGCACTCAGAAAAAGGTCCTTTTCCCCTACATCTGGCTTTAGAAAACCAAAGCCGTCTTTATGGCCAATCACAACACCCGTGATCAGATCCATTTTGTCTAAAATGCCATAAGCTCCTCGACGGGTACTCATTAGCTGACCGTCACGCTCCATAGCGCGAAGTCGGCGGCGCACACCTTCAACGCCATCATCTTCATATATATCAAATGCCATACACACTTGTCGGTGTGTCATCGGCCCATCAGCTTCTTCTAGCAGAGAGGCAATATAGTCTCTACTAGGCACTGGGTTTTCGTATTTTTCCGCTTCTTGATCAGCGTTTGGGTCTTTTTTGGGGGACCACTTTGCCATGTGTATTTGGCTCCAATATGTTCTTTGTATTCAGCGGGAGTTCAAAGCGTAAAATGCAAGGATTTCAACTCGGCTGCTCAACTTCTGCGCACTGTATGCTTAATCTATCAGTTTAGCAACATTACTGTACTTCTCTATAATTCCCTAATATCTACCACTATACCTATTACTCAAATCCAAGAATAACTGCACCACTAGTCACTTTGCTTCCCGGCATAATCCTCCAAAGCTCTCAGCTGGCCCGATATTTCTTTCATTTTGTCGTGAGTACGCAAATCAATATCCAGTTTTTTATCCATACTACGCACCAGCGGGAAGATACTGTGCTCTATTGTATCCGCCAATACCGTCAATACCTTATCCATACCTGGCACAGGTTGATTCACAACATTCACCGTTGGCTGATTACCAGCCATCACTTTCGTCAACTGCTCTAACTGTGTCGTTAACTGAGTAGTGAGCTCGACAGCTAACTCGCCCACATCAGGTGCTACCTTCTGTGCTCCTTGTTCATCCTGCTTCTGCTGTAACTCTTTCTGTTGCTTCAACTCGACTTTTCGATATGCAATGAGAGTATTATGCTCTTCTACTCGTTGCGCATCAGCAGCCGCAGCAGACTCACTTAAACCTTGCACACCTTCGACCAAGTCAACTAGCTGGGCTATGACTTTTCCACCAACATCATCTCCGCCCATGGCTTTATTTCTCAAGAAGTCTCGCTTAATCTGCTCCCAGCGCTCAGATTGCTCGCCTGTCATATTGCCACGTAATTCAGCTAATTTAAGCAGGTTATCTTCCGCACCAGAGGTTAACAATTGCGCCTCACCCAGATAATGATCCTCAATCATCTGCATTAGCTCTTTCTCATTCATTACCGCAGAGACCTTCTCGGTCATCTTATTCATATTTCGGTAACTACCCTGTAGTTTAAACGCGGGCTCCGTTCGATAAGTATCATTTTGGGCGGCAGAAATAATATATTGCTGATTAATTTTGAGAATGACTTCTTGAATCACAAACATCTTACGTAAAATATCGGTAATCTCATTGATCTCAGCGCCACTATAGGTATGACTTAAATCCGTGTTCGCGATATTTCCCCCTTTAGCCATATCAACTAACTTATAAACATCAGACATCTCCCTGACGGCCAAAGGTGCTAAAACAGGATTTGAAGTGAGTGAGTTTTCAACATAACTTAACGCAAATTGCTCATCCATTCCTCCAAGTATATCACCCAAGTTATAAATATCGGCTCGGTTGGCTAACATGTCAGGTATTTTAAAGGCTTCACCTGATTCCGTATAAGGGTTACCCGCCATAACCACGCAAAATTTACGGCCTCGCATATCATAGGTTTTGGTATTCCCTTTCCAGATACCTTCAATACGTCGCGTACCATCACACAGTGAAATAAACTTCTGCAAAAATTCTGGGTGTGTATGCTGAATATCATCCAGATACAACATCACATTGTTACCCATTTCTAACGCAAGGTTTAACTTCAACAATTCCTGCGCTGCAGTGGCATTCGGCGCTTGTGATGGATCTAGCGATAACACGTCATGGCCTAGAGAAGGGCAATTGATTTTCATAAAAATCAAACCCAAACGGTTAGCTACATACTCCATTAATGTTGTCTTACCGTAACCCGGAGGTGATATCATCATCAACAGACCCATAAGGTCTGAGCGCCTATCTTTTCCAACCGTACCCATTTGTTTTGCTAAATTATCGCCTATAAGTGGCAAATAGGATTCATTAATGAGGCGATTACGCACAAACGAACTTAACGGCCGCGCCTTAAACTCTTCCAATCGAAGATTTTTACGCTCATTGGTAATAATATCTTGCCGTGTTTTTAAGTATTGATGGTACGCCGGAATCACTTCTTTATTATGCCTCTCTAAGCGTAACAAAAAGCTATCTAAAGAAAATGTCAGACTATGATCTGAAATATTCCCATGACCACCCAATAATCCTGAAACCGTTAACTCCACATCGACCGACATAACACGACGCGGCAATAGGTCTGCAACATTAACAAGTGCTACGGCTTCGGGAATATAACGCTGTAAATGATTTAGTGATTTATTTTCAACAAGTGCATCAAGCCACGCTGCACTTAACTGCCATCGCTGCGCTGGAGAATCTTTCATTTTTTGCAATGTAGATTGAAACTGCTCCCATGTAGCTCCCGTCAATGAACGCTTCAGCTCATCAACAAGTGTGCCGGCATATTTACTTTGCACAAATTCTATTGTGCTTCGCCCTAATTCTTCTACCAAATAATTGGCGGCGCGTTCAATATCCAATATAGATACAGGTATAGCGTTCTGAGTAATAAAATAACGTAAACCCCGACTAATTTCTTCCGCCAACTGCACAGATGCATCAACCGATGCAAATACCTGCTGCATATGATTAGCCGATTGTGCCCGCTCACACCATGTATCTTTCGCTATGACCCAATCTTGCCACGATTCATCGAGCGGTTTTACAACAGACTTAAGTTCTGCATTATCCTTAAGCTCCACATTATCCATAAGTGCAGCCCAATACACTTGCGCCAATGCGCGACTCATCGGGTCATAACGCAGCAAATCAGCTTGCTCCAATGCAGGCACTATTTCAGCTAGAATACGCGTAGCATCATGGTCATGCACACCTTTTTCATAACCTTCTTTATAACGCGGCGATGCAAAATCTCTAACCAGATCACCTAGTGTTTCTTCAGTAACAGCCGCCGACAACACACCCATCGTCAGACCATCTTCTGACAATTCTGCAGCATTCAATATTAATGCCGCCAAATATTCCGAACGATAAACCTGCGGAGTTTCTGACTCCAAAGACATATCCCAATAGTCTTTTAAATCCATCAATGCATCATTTTCGATAGGTTCAAAATAATTAGTTCCTGTCAGATGAACGTTTAACACCCCATTGCGAGGAATAATCGTTAAATCTAACTCTTGCGTGTTCACAGAGAACTTATGGCGAGGCCCAAGCTTAATAACATTGCCTCCGTCTTCATAAATATCTGATTTATCACGTAACGAACGTAAGGCCTGCTCCTTAATCGCCTTAAATCGTGATTCGATATCATCCGCCTTAATCGCAGAATCTAAATCCCGTAATTTCTCCACCAACTCGCGGGTTTTCATTACCAAGGCGTCGGAGGCAAAATAGGTATTTAGCTCGTCACCCTCTGTAAACTTCAGCGAGCGTTTTTCAATACTTGATAATATTCGATCACCGGCATCTGCTATAGATTGCGCCTTACGCTGGCGTTCATCGAGCAATTTCTGTTTATGGCTTTCAAAAGATTCATAAATTTCTTCACGTTTATCCATAATATCCGCAAGAAATTGATCAAACTCACTAAACTGGCTTTCTAGCTCCTCTAACTGCACTAACAACCGAGACAATTGCTCATCACAGCGCTCTGGCGATGTCGACAAACCTAATGCATTGGTAATGCTTTGTGAAAACAGTTTAAACTGCGCACCAAACTGAGCTATCGCCTCCGATGAGCCTAAATCTTTTTGTTTATTCTTAGCCCTGGCTTTGCTTTGGTTTAATTTGGAGTAAACCTGTGAGATTGCATCGATAATACGTGTTCGAACCGTCGCATCAGAAACTTTCAAAGTCCCCATCAATTCAGAAAGCAAATCTAAACCTGACGCTGTTTTTTCGATATTCTCAATTAACGGGTTAAGTTCAGCAATCGTAACTGCCGATTCAACCTCATGGTTGATTTGATCCATTTTCTCCAGATAAGGAGACAATGCATCCTCACCCATTAAAAATTCTACCGTTTTCTCACTTAATGCTGACTCAACATCAGTAAGCTCAGCATTCAAAGCTTCGATACGAGCCGTATCGATATAACGATGATCTCTTATTGTAACAAGATGCCCCCGCTGTCTTCGCAATCGCCCTAGCGCATCTACATATTCCTCAGCCATCCCCCAACTATCAGGTCGAATAGCCTGCACAATAGATTTTTGCTCAGACTCCGCTTCTGCCATTGTTTTTAATGACTGTTGGCGAATACTCTGTACTTTTTCAAATTCATCAATCACTAATTCAGCGGTGCCAGAGATAGATTTTAAAATCTCATCAACCCCATCTACCGCCTCATCTTCCACCCAATAGTGAGCATCAAATATTTTAGCCGCCGAATGACTTAACTCTTCATACAGCGTTGATGAAACAGATTGATTCCCAATCATTCTGCAAACACTGTACAAATCCGACACACCACGAACTAACTCAGCGTTACCCACCTTGCCATAAAACGTTTGGCTTTCTGCTGCCTTACTTGCAAACTCAGCACTTAGATAAGGTGTATTCCAAATCTGCATCGGATGAACTCGAGTCGCCTCCTCTTCTGCTGAGAAAATAATAATTGAACCATCTTCTGCCAACGCATAACCGTGGCCATAGATAGGGTTCTGCAATTCCTTTTCAATAAGATTGTAACCAAACAACCCAACAGCGCCTTCTTCAGGGTCATAAAACACATACAAAACATCTTCACCATTAGGTGAGCGTATCATGCGTTTAAATTTAAGCCCCTCGAACTCTTCATCAAAAGTCTTATATTCACCGGTCTGTAAATAAAAACCGCCGGGGAATATCACCCCATGATCCTCAGGCAACTGCACACAAGATTGGCCAATCGCATCGATACGTATAACCGTTTGTGTCATTTTATTAAAAACAAGATAACGCCACTCAGTTTCTCGATATGGCCGGATCTTTAAAAGAATTAACTGCCCAACAGGGGCATAAAATATATCGGCATCATCAATGGACTGAGTTTTATCTTCAACATCTTCGCTGAAGATGCCAAGCCCATCTTCCGTATTGTTTTCAACCTTAACCGTCAAATCGCCATTAATAGTTTCAACAAAGACGCTATCTAGAATATTAACGTGGGCGTGGCGACCATGAACAGTATCTTCACGATTAGTTTCTACCCATTCAAAATCATAAGATGGAGGGAGCTGAATGTCGCGTTCGCCACGATTATCAATATAGGATATATCATTGCCATCAGCAGATACTGACCATCGAAAAACACGGAGATCTTCTAATCGCTCACCTATTTGAAAACCAGCCAGGAGCTTTCCATGTTTAATGGTCAGCTCGACAAGTTTTGTGTGTTTGTAATATCGATACAACTCATCAAAGTCATTAACAAAGCTTGTTTCCGCTAAGAAAGATCCCTCCAACGATGCCGAAACCATCTCATGGCCAGCCTCTGTTTCCTGCACATCAAAAAGCGCAAAAACATCTTCAACTTTGGTTTCTTTTTTTAGCCCAATAAAAACGTTGTAACCAAAAAGCAGATGCCCTCCAACTTGCACAATATCTCTGGCGATACAGTTATTCTCGGTACGGACACGTACCCTAGCAACAACACCCATATCAGAACCACCAAACTCAGCAATTCTCGCTTCATTTAATGCCTGCGTTTTCTGACTTAGCTGACGACCTTGCTCAACCAAACGCTTACGAATAATGTCGTATGCGCCGCCTTCAGCAACTGCGCTATCAACAATATCGGCTGATGAGTTTTGCTCTGTCATAGAGAAATCCTTGTGAGAGAATAACATTCCTGTATTCAATCTATCGATTGAATACAGGACGAAGCCTTATCGGTTAAAAATTCGATTAAAAGGTCAGTCTAAAAGCACTGACCAATCAGGAAGGCGTAGCCTTGCCTAAGCATCGACGTCATCTTTAACAGAGCTTGGCTTGCCTTCAATAACTCGGTTCACCAATGCGGAAATTGTCCCACTTTTATCCGCTAAACCGTCTATCGCTTTACCAATGGATAACGACTTAGCAAAGTTATTAAAGAAGTGCTCTTCACCGCCCACAATGTCAATCTTCGCTTTCTGCAAGGCAACTGCCAATACTTCTGCGTTTTCACGTGCAATATCCTTACCTGCATCAATGCCTGCCAACGCTTCTTTCAGAGCTGTCTCCAGCCCCATACGGAATTCCTCATGCTCACGAGCTTCATCACTCATAGTACCCATTGCTTGGAACTTATCCAACAAGCCATCAGCTTCAGCTTTAAATTGCTCACGAGTAACTTCAGCGCCAGCCAAACCAACTTGCTGCTTCGCTTTCGCTTCAGCCTCACCTTTAGCGGCAATAACTGTCGCTTCCGATGAACCTTGTGCTGCAATAACTTCAGCCGTCGCGTTACCCGTGTCACGATGTGCTTTCGCTTCAGCATCACCTTGAGCCTGGATTACATTGGCCTCTGCAAGCCCTTTATCTCTATGGGCATTCGCATCCGCTTCCCCCTTCGCCTGAATCACATTAGCTTCAGCAACGCCCTCTTTCTCCAACGCCTCTGCTTTAGCTGCCTGTACTTTTGCATCAGCTAAGCCTGGCGCGGCACGCTCAGCCTGAGTAGCTTCCGCCAACTTCTTCTTCGCATCAGCTTCTTTAGCTGCCGCCTCTAAATCTGCCTGCGCCATCACAGTTACTTCAACTGCACGATGCTTTGCAGCTTCTTCATCAGCCTCTGCCGCCTTAACTTGCTGTACTTTAGCCTCTTCTGCTTTTGCTTCTGCGGCAAGCACCTGAACCTGCTTCTCACGATCAGCCTCAGAGACTTCACGCACTTCCTTTATCTTTTCTTCTTCAATAGCAACGGTTTTATCTACCGTAACGCGTTCACGGATAACGTTAGCAATCTCTTTTTTCTCAATCTCAACCGCTTTTTCTGCTTCAATCTTTTGCAGCTCAACCTCACGTTCACGAGAAACAATTTCAAGATCACGAGCACGAGTTACCTTTTCCTCTTCAATCGCAACCGCACGCTGCCTATTTTGTTCCGCGACTTCAATTTCCCGCTGCTGATTTTCTTTTTGTACCTGTAAATCCTGCTCGACTTGAATAGTGGTTGCTTCTGCCTTTCTACGCTCTTCTTCCTGAACCTTTTTGGTTTCCGCCTCTTCACGCGCACGAATCGTTGCAATTTCACGTTCCTGCTTGGCTTCAGCATCCGCTTGTTGACGCTTTAAGGACAACATCGCTTCTACCGTTTCAACGTCTTTTTTCTTTATGGCTAGTTCCTCATCACGTTCAAGCACATTAGTTCGTACATTTTGCTCTGCCGTTAATGCTGTGATCTTTTTAATACCTTCGGCATCCAAAATATTACTAGGATCCAGAGACATTTTAGGAGTTTGCTCAAGATAATCGATGGCGACATCTTCCAAAATATAACCGTTCAAATCATCTCCAATGACTTCAATAATTTTCTCTCGAAATTCCTGTCGATTTTCAAAAAGTTTTACAAATTCAATTTGCTTACCAACGGTTTTTAACGCTTCAGAGAATTTCGCAGCAAAAAGCTCGTACACAGCCTCTCTATCTGACGCTCGACTTGCACCGATAGATTTTGCCACCTTCAACACATCTACAGCTGTTTCATTTACTCGTAAATAAAATGCCACCGTAATATCTGCCCGCATATTATCCAAACAAATCAAGCCATCCTTTCCTCGTCGATCAACTTCAAGTGTGATCAATGAAACTTTCATCAATTCCTTTTTATGTATGATGGGATACACCAAGGCTCCCGTAAAATAAACCTTAGGGGTAGTTGAGGTATCATTGACAATAAGGGCCGTACCCTGCTCCACTTTAAAATAAAATGCTTTAACAATTGCCGCAAAACCCAACACAGCAATAACCACTGCACCTATAAAAAATAATATAGGCATAACCACTGATAAATCAGCCATATCCTTCACTCCATTTCCATTGAATTACATATAACAGTTAACTATTACAAAAAGTCTATTTCAGAAAACACTCTGGATAACACGATGCATTTGTAGGTTACCAAACAATTACAGCGCGTTAGTTTTTAAATTCGTCTTCCGATATAACATTATAAGTATTATTTTCTTTTAGATATTCAAGCAAAACCACTCGATCCCCTTTCGCAAAAGTAACATCACCAAGGGCCCTTACTTTAAAAATCAACCCCGCACCGCCATCTTCTACAGTAGCTTCGCCAAACCCATTATCAACCCGCATCGTACGCACTATAGCTGTCTGCCCTAGCACCTTCTTTTCTGTTTTCTGTTCCAACTTCGCGAACAGGCTGCGAAATGGCTTCACCGCTACTGCAGTCAACACTGCAGCCACATATAAGCATCCAGCAATAATCGGTAAACTTACCAAATAACGTAGCACCCCTTCCGGAACCCAATCGAAAAATGCATAAACGATGTAGTAACACAGAATCCATCCAATTAAAGAAACAAGGGTAATGATAATAGTGACAGGAATACCACTTAACCCCAGCCGCATAATCAACCCTGCAACAACGTCAGCGCTGGAAATACTGGTATCGGCATTGATATCCATTTTCCCATCAACATCAATGCCATCTAAATCCAACACATCAACATCGATGAATCCCAACGCAGCAATACACCAATACACCATCGATAGCGCTAGAAAAAAAGTAAAGAAAGCCGTCGGAAACGACGCTATGTTCTGATAAAACGGGTCCATCTTGTCAGATAACAAAATCGCAAACACTATTACCTCCTTATAAAGACCAAAAACCCATCAATACAGCGGCTTACATTTCGCAAAGCCAAACACTCATCCAAAGTGTACCCCATAAATGTTGTTAACTCCTGGTATATTGGGGCGATTTTGATACTTTTCAAGGGGGAAGTGTACAAATAAACACCTGTAAAGTTAGAGAGCATATCCCGTGAAAGGTTCCCTCTGGTACAACCCTATCCAGAGAGAGAAAAACATCAAGGGAAACAAATCCCCCCTATAGTACAATCCATAGGGCAGCCAAGGCCGGTACATTCTCCATCCGCCGAGATAAGCTTACAGCCTCCTAACATAAGCAGAGTGGTTAACACCCCTATTTTAATAGCATGCTTGATTTGCATAACGAGCTCCTTTTATTATTATTTGCCCCCAAGAAAAACTAACATAAAGATGTAAAACAAAAAAGCTCCAGCCTCACAGCCAGAGCAAAAAGAGAAACAAAAGCAAACTCAAAATAAATATCTAGAGCTAGTCAATCATGTCGCTATAAGGATTCGAAAAAGACAAATTCACCGAGCGCTGATACCCTGGCAAGGTGACACCGTCATTCTTGATAACTATTTCTGACTCATCGATCATACTTTCTCCAAATTTGTAAATTGGAGCGATCTCTCCACGCTGCGCCGCCATTTCATAGCTCGCTATATTTTCACGCACCTTTTCTCGTTTTTTATGATATTCAGAAATCACCTCTTTTCCATATCGATTAATTATCATTTTCTCAACAACGGTAGGTGCAATCACACAAGCTGTTGCATTGTTCCCACCAAAACCTTTACTGTTCAAAAAAGCTACGTCTATGGTTTGCTCGCCTAAACGCATATCTTGTAATGGAAACTGTAATCTATCGGCTTGCACATCTTCAGCAATAACTTCTGTCGTTTTAATACCCGGTAAGATGCCATGATGAAAAACGCCTAACGTTGCCATTAACTGATCTGCACTTGCTGGAGCCAAGGAATGGCCAACATAAGATTTTACCGCAACAATTGGCCACTGTTCGATATCAAACGTTGTTGCAACCTGTTGCAATACATCCGCTTCAGTTGTTCTATTTTTTGGGGTACTTGATCCGTGCGCTTGAACAAAACTTCGCTGTTTAACCGCATTTTCACCTAACAGTGCCACCGCAGATGCAACGGCCTTTGCCATTGTTATATAATTACCAGGGCCCGGTGCTGAAATCGATTTCTTATGGCCATCTGCATTCACAAACACATCCGTAACGGCACCAATAATCTCTGCCCCTAGCTCTAATGCAAGTGCATCATCCATCAACACAAAATATTGCGAGGACTCTGCCAATGTAAAACCACAGTTATCACCAAAGGGCCGGCTCGCACGCCGATGATCAGGCTGCTCGGAATTTTCCAGTTTACGCAACTTCTCGTCAGACGCTAACGCCCCCATAGCATGATACCCATCGATCATTTCAGGTGTTACCGGAGCCTCACTATTACCCACCAAGACAACGCGACTTCGCCCTGCTTGAATATCAGAAATGGCTATTCGTAAGTTATACAAAAAAGTCGCACAAGCTCCTGTCGTACTCCCCGTAGTACCAACACTGCCCAACACATAGGCATTGATAAAGTCCGCTGGCATGCTATTCATACCTAGTGCCATTTGTTTTGCCGTCACACGCCCCCCCATTAAAGAGGACTGCATAAACCCACCGTAACCATGTTCATCGACCTGGCACATTAAACTGCCCGAGTATACAGACACCTCATCTGGGTTAACTTTTTCCATCACCTGCTGCCAATCAATTCCCATTGAGCGCAATGCATCCGTAGCGCCTAACAACGCCATCTTTAAACCACGAGGGTGGAAGTTAGACCGATAATAAGAACCTGGATCAAACCCTGTCGGTAATTGCCCCGCACTGGATACCGGCATTTTTCGGGTACAATCCACTTTGATATTTGCCGTTCCAGCCAAGGCGACTGTGACATGATCCCCTTCACCACTGTCTTCCACCTGCCACCCCTCTGGCAATGGCTTCGGCAGTTGTTTGCGCCTCACTTGAAAAGATAATGCTCCTGTTTCACTAGGCGATAACGAGACAGGTTTATGGGTAGGTACTGCATCCACATCAAAATGATTACTTTCGATACGTCGTACTAACGTCCCTTCTAATACCTCGGATCTATATAAAGCATCCACATCACCAGCAGATAGCGCAGCGCCTTCAGGGTTGACATAACTCCCGTCTGCCCCACCTTCGCCAACAGATACCAGCTTCATAATAACAGCCAAGCTAATAACGGTTTCTTGCTGAAGCTTTTTAGGCAGACTGTCAAATACCATGCGACGGTATGCATGATGGAACGAACTGCGCCCTGCTGGGCCAAAACCACCAAAACCTACAATAACTGGTAACCGAGTCTTCACTAACTATCCCCTTATTTAATGTTTTGCTCTTGCCACTGAGCCTTCTCATCAAATTGTATCTGGGGAACGCAACGCCCACCCTGCTGATAAGGACATAAGAGACGGGGTTTCAGCCAAACTTGTAACATTTCCACAACCAATGACCAACCAGCCACAATAAACGGCTAGAATGACCAAATGAAGAAAATCACCTTTGTCCTTTGTGACAACATGCTGGCCACTAGCTGCACATTACCGATAGAAATGCTTCGTACCGCAGAAGGTGCAGCCATAGGCAAAAACCGTCATGCCGAGCGCCTAGATATTCAAACCGTTTCAGCAAATGACCTAGCGGTTACCACAAGCATCGGGTTTCCACTATCGCCCTCATCAACCCTTGCCAGCAGAGAAGGCTCTGATTACGTTTACATTCCATCCTTGTGGCGTAACCCAAACCCCATTATCAATAAAAATCAAAGCCTTACCTATTGGTTACAACAACAAGCAACATCAGGAACCATCATTAATGGTGTTGGTACTGGCTGTTGTTTTTTGGCTGAAGCCGGTCTGCTTAACCAAAAACCCGCCACTACCCACTGGCACTACTTTGATCAGTTTGAAAAAAAATATCCCGACATACAATTAAAACGTCAGTACTTTATTACTCAAGCGGGCAATATTTTTTGTGCCGCCAGCGTTAACTCCCTTGCCGATCTCACCGTACACTTTGTTTCAGAAATATATGGCAGCACCATAGCCAACCACGTACAACGGCATTTCTCTCATGAGATCCGCTCTGACTATAAAAATACGAGTTATTTTGAAGAGAAAACCAATCGCCATCCAGATGAAGATATTATCCATGCCCAGCGCTGGCTTAAGGATAACTTCGCCAAAGACTTTAAGCTAAGTGATGTTGCAGGCGACTTTGACATGAGCGTACGAACCTTTAACCGCCGCTTTAAAATTGCATTAGGGAAAACCCCATTGCAATACCTACAAGCAGTGAGAACCGACGTCGCAAAAGACCTACTTAAAAGCACAAATTTATCCATTGGAGAAATAGCTATGGCAGTTGGCTATCAGGATATGGGGCATTTTGCAGAAGTGGTTAAAAAAACCTTAGGCGTAACACCAAGTGAATACCGAACAACCGTAAGAGCAAAACTATTTACTGAGGATGATTAAGACAAACTCTTTATCTTGCTTTTAATTGGTACCACTTTAAATTGGCACGATTTTTAACTAGCCCAACCACCCTGACAGATTTGGCGAATTACCCCCACACTCTTGGCGCTGATGCCCTTGTGCATTGCTTTTATTCCTGCCTACACTCTCATAGACACCATTTTCCCGGAAAACAAGGGCAATATCACCATGAATGCAAAGGTTGAATTATACGGCTGGGAAGTATCCCCATACACCGCCAAAGTGGACGCCTACTTTCATTTTAAAGGCATTCCATTTAACAAAATCTATCCCAACGCCTACACGCTAGCACGAAAAATCCAGCCCGCTGTAGGAAAAATGATTATGCCCGTTGTATATATCAACGGAAAAAAACCCATTCAAGACTCCACCATTATCATTGATCACTTTGAGCAACAGAACCCCACAAGAGCCGCAATCCCAGCAAGCCCCAAACAACGCATTGCCGCTCAATTAATCGAACTCTATTCCGACGAATGGCTACCCATGGCAGCACTACACTACCGCTGGAATTACCCAGAAAACTACAACTTTATTATTGGCGAATTCGGCAGCAACGCTTTACCCTACTTCCCAAAGTTTATCCAAAACAAGGTAGCCAAAACCTTTGCCGGTAAGATGTCCGGATACTTACCCATACTAGGGATAACCAGTAACACCGAACAAGCACTAGAGCAACACGTCGAAGCTCTACTCTCCTTACTAAACACCCATTTTGCACAACACCGCTACTTGTTGGGCGACCAACCATGCTTAGCAGACTTCTCCCTATACGGCCCACTCTACGCCCACCTACACAGAGACCCCGCTCCTAAAGATCTCGTCGCAAAACATCGCAACGTATTAACATGGATAGAAAGAGTCCAAGGAAATACATCAACAGAAAACAATACGCTCCCAGATAACGATCAAATCCCCGACACACTAATACCAATACTAAGCCACATGACACAAAGTCATATGCCCTTACTTCAACAAACCATCGACGCCATTCAACAATGGGCAAAAGAAAAACACACCGGCGACAAAGTCCCACAACGACTAGGTGACGCAACCCTATCCATTGAAGGCAAACAAGAAACCCGCTACAACCTCAGTTACGGATACTGGATGCTGCAACGCATCCAAGAAACCTACCAAACCGTTTCAGAAGAAAACAAACCACCCGTCGATGAGTTTATTACACAACTAAACGGCTTTTCACTCTTAAAAGAACCACTACATAACCATGTAATGTTAAAAAATTGCCGACTATATTTAAGCTAAAGCTTAGCGTTTCAAAACCCCAAAGAATCCAAAATCTACAACCCCGCAATAAGTGATGTATTAGCAATATCCGTTCAGAAACGTCTGCGGCACGGACGCCGCAGTCGAGCACGCATGGATGCGATCTTTTGCGATTTCTGAACGGATATTGCTAATACATCACGCTCTAGTCGATTACAGAGTTCCCATCATTATAATGCCCGCATTCACTTACCCACCTTAAACCCTAACCCACAATCTTATAACAATCCCTCGCATTATCACGAAACAACTTAACCCTATCCTCATCACTAAACCCCTCACAAAGGGACCAATAAACGTCATATAACATCTCCAACGACATCGAAACCTTATCCATCGGAAAATTAGACGCAAACATACAACGACCAACCCCAAACTGACTCACAACAAACTCCAACATCGGCCGAAGGTCATCAACAATCTCAGCCAAAGACGGTGGCTGATCTCGCAAATGATACCCCCACCCCACCACAGGCATAAAAAATCCCGACAACTTCACCAACACATTCGGACACTCAGCCACCTTCGCCATGCTCTCTTGCCACAAGCCCAACACCCGGCTCCGAGCAGCATCAGAACCACCATAAGAAGCAAACGCCCCACCCAACCCTATCGGCGTCCCCATATGCCCCAAAATAAACGTCGTATTAGGGTAAGCTTTTGCTAACACCACCATCTCATCCAGTTGCGGGTGAAAAAACCACGCATCAAAAGACAAATCATCCTGTGCCAATCGATCAAACCCCGCCCGCCACTTAGAATCCTGTGACAGTTTCTCCTGATCACAAAATCGCATAATAGACTTATCGGCATCCCACGCCAGCATTTGCCGTATACCCACAAACTTTGAACTTGCACGCTTATGAGCAGCCAGCACAGCATCAACATTATCCCCCCTCAAATCTAAGTGCCCGACAATCCCCCCTAGCAACGACTCAGTTCGCCCAGAAAACAAAGACGCCAACCACTGAGTCTCCCTAACGGGGCCAAAATCCGACTTATCCCTCCAATCGGCCTGTACATGCACCACATGAGAGATATTCAACCGCCCTCGGTCAGCAGCATAGTTAACCGGTAAATAGTCATAACCCACATGACTAATATCGCCAACATAATCTTTATCCGCTTTACTTGCCCCCAGCGTCAACACAGACTCATACAACGATTGATTCCAACCCAGCAGCTTCTTCGGCCAGGACAATGTTCTTGGGGTATTCACCAAATCCCACTGGTGAATATGGGGGTCAACAATGGAAAATTCGTCTGGGATTAACACAAGGCAGCTCCTTAATTAAATTACATATAATCGGGCGAACGTGAGGGTAACATGGCCAGATTCCACAGACCCATGACAAACGAGCTCATCACGCCGTCAATCACACAACCCACCCTACCGAAAAGCAGTCTATCCTTATAAGAAGCTGTTCCAAATACTTCCCGACAGGAGGAGGCTAAAATCTCAATGTACACATTTACAAAGATTCACCCTGCCCTGTTCTCAAGCAGCTTATTTTTAAGACGCCTGCTTTTCAGTGCATTTTTCTTGAGCAATACCATAACAGCAGCGATTCCAACACAAACAAGCCCAAAAACCATTGAAGTCAACTTCCAATACATGGGTAAGGATTATCACATACAAGGTAATAGCATCAATAATACCTATGTATTTAACGCAGGTGCCAAGAAAAAAGTCAGTCTTAGTACGTTAGAGTGGGCTCCATACATCGGCCAAAAAATCTGTAAGCAAGGCTGGGTTCAGCAGCTAACTGTTGCCCTACTTACCAGCCAAGGTTACGAAGTCACTGTCAGCTTCTACCCTTGGGCAAGAACTATCTCAATGGCAGAAAAAGGTCGAGTGGATATTCTATTTCCGGAGTATTTTATAGAACCAGCCGCACCCTCTGACGTTATCAAAGGTACCAAACGAACAGACCATCTCGCTTTATCATCACCAATACCCGGCGGCCCTATCGCCCTATTAAAACGCAAAGACTTCAAAACACCTTTCAAAGGTGAATTAACGGTACTAAAAGGAGAGCGCATCGGGGTCGTAAGAGGCTATCAAAACACTCCCGAATTTGATGCACTGATGGATAGCGATTTCTTTCACATCGACAACTCTGTTGATGATTTAATGAATGCCATCAAGCTATCAAAAAAACGAGTAGACTATATTGTAGGGGACCCCTCCGTGATCTTTTTTAGCATAAAAACGGGTAAACATTTACCCGAAAGTATAAAAAAAATCACCGCGAATAACATTGAAGTTATTGACCCACCACTCCAGTACAACAATCTACATTATGCTGTTTCCAAAAAGAACCCCGAATGGAAGTTGCTACTCCAAACATTAAATAAAGCTATCGCAAGCTTTAAAAAAGACGGAGCCACTCAACAAATTATTAACGATACAAAAAAACAATGCAACAAACTACCCTAGTAACTAGCGACAACATTATACTCTATTCCATACTTAGCATTAGCCTTTACCCCTCAACCCCATTAATATAACCAACCGATATAATTTGAGGAGTACAGAATGCGCTACGGGCATCACGTAGTAGAACCTGGAACAGGCATGAAGTGGCACGTATTAAGATTATTGTGGCCATATTTCCTTGAATTTAGGACGCGCGTATTTCTGGCCCTAGCCTGTCTTTTACTCGCAAAATTTGCCAGCATTAGCATCCCTTTTTTCCTCAAAGACATTATTGACACCCTCGACAGTTCAAAAGCAACACCAAATGTTCTGATTACGATTCCCTTAGGTTTAGTAGCCGCTTATGGCGCAGTTCGATTCCTCAATGTATTACTCAATGAGTTTCGAGACACCTTATTTGGCAGAGTTACTGAACGGACAATACGACGAATCAGTTTACAAACCTTTCAACACCTACATCGACTAGACCTCGATTTTCACTTAGACAGAAAAACCGGAGGTTTATCACGGGATTTAGAGCGTGGCACTACAGGCATTAATTTTTTAATGCGCTTTATGGTTTTTAACATCGTCCCCACACTCGTTGAAGTATTATTGGTTGTTGGCCTACTATTTTATAATTATGGAATCGCGTTTGCTGCAATCACCCTTATTTCTGTCATTCTTTATGTCACTTACTCTATATTAGCCACTGAATGGCGCACCCGATTCCTACGCGAAGTCAACGAAGCTGACTCCGCCACTCACTCTCGAGCGGTTGACAGCTTATTAAACTATGAAACCGTTAAATACTTCACCAACGAAAACTATGAAGCCGAACGTTACGACCAGGAGTTAGCCACCTGGGAACAAGCTAAACGCAAAAACCGCTTGACTCTATTTGCTTTAAACTCAGGCCAGGCAATGATCATCGCAGTTGCGATGACAAGCATGCTGGCATTAGCAGCAATACGCACAGCTAACGGAATAATGACAATCGGTGACTTTGTATTAATCAACGCCTTTATGATGCAGTTATTTATTCCATTAAATTTCTTAGGGTTTGTATACAGAGAAATAAAAGGTTCCCTAGCAAACATTGAAAAAATATTTGCTCTACTAAAAAGAAAATCCAATATTAACGATTGTGATGACGCAACAACACTCCAAGCAAACCAAGGCTCCATCACGTTTAATAACGTATCATTCCAGTACCAAACACAACGTTCAATATTAACCGACATTAGCTTCACCGTAGCGCCAGGTAGCAAAGTCGCGGTTGTAGGCGAAAGCGGATCGGGGAAATCGACCTTAGTAAAACTGCTGTTTCGTTTTTACGACCCCTCTCAGGGAAACATTAGTATTGACGGACACAACATCATCAACGTCACGCAGAACTCCTTACGTCGAGCCATTGGAATCGTACCTCAAGATACCGTATTGTTTAATAATAGCATTTTAGAAAACGTTCGGTACGGCCGCCCTAACGCATCCGATGAAGACGTCGCGAACGCCATTCGTATGGCTCATCTCGATCGCTTTATTGAAGACCTGCCTAACGGAACCGGGACCATTGTTGGAGAACGGGGCCTGAAACTATCGGGAGGAGAGAAGCAACGTGTCGCCATCGCACGCGCAATTCTTAAACGCCCACCAATCTTAGTATTTGATGAAGCAACATCATCATTGGACAGTAAATCTGAGCAGGCTATTTTAAAGGCAATGAAAGAAATCACCGAAGGTTACACCAGCCTAGTGATAGCCCATAGACTTTCCACCATCATCGATGCAGATAAGATAATTGTCTTAGACAGGGGGCGCGTTGTAGAGCAAGGAAACCACATAGAACTACTCTCAACCAATGCCACTTACGCTAAGCTTTGGCGCATCCAACAGGAAGAGAATCATGATCTATAACGGCAGCTGTCACTGTAAAGCTGTTACCTTCCAGGTAGAAGCTCCTAATGAAATCGACGCAGAAGATTGCAATTGCTCCATTTGTTCAAAAACGGGATTTCTTCATTTAATCGTCCCTAAAAATAAATTCACCTTACTGACAGGCGAAAGCAACATCACAACCTATACCTTCAACACCGGTGTAGCTCAACACTATTTTTGCACGACCTGCGGAATAAAACCTTTTTATATACCCCGCTCAAACCCCGATGGCGTCGATATCAATGCCCGCTGCTTAGATGATCAACCTAGCACTATGCATATTACTAAATTTGACGGTCAGCACTGGGAAGACAACGCACACAATCTTGCGCGCAAAAGTAAACCGACCCCCTAAGCACGGAAGATATAAAAAAGCCCTAATGTTTAACAACATTAGGGCTTTTTTATATCTTCGCTATCTTTAGAAAGAATAGCTTAGAAAGGATGATTCAAAACAATCGTTTCTACACGATCAGGCCCAGTAGATACGATATCAACTGGAACCCCAACAACCTCTTCTAAGCGAGCAATATATTTCCGTGCTGCCTCAGGTAGATCTTCCATTTTCTTCACGCCATAAGTGACTTCAGACCAACCTGGCATATCTTCATATACTGGCTGCAACCCGTCATAATCTGCTGCATCGATTGGAAACAGGTCAACAGGGTTTCCATTCTCATCATTGTAGCCAATACAAATCCGTATAGTCTCCAAGCCATCCAGCACATCAAGCTTGGTCAGGCACAAACCTGATACTGAGTTAATTTGCATAGAGCGACGCAACGCTACGGCATCAAACCAACCACAACGACGAGCGCGACCGGTGGTTGTACCAAATTCATGGCCTTTTTCTGCCAAGTGCTCACCGTTCTCATCGAACAGCTCTGTAGGGAAGGGACCAGAACCAACACGTGTAGTATAGGCCTTTGTAATTCCTAAGACATAATCTAGATAAAGCGGACCAAAACCACTACCCGTTGCCGTACCACCAGCACTGGTATTAGAAGAGGTAACAAACGGGTAAGTACCGTGATCAATATCCAACAGCGTACCTTGAGCACCCTCAAAAAGGATATTGTCACCTGCAAGACGGTGTTGATGCAATATATCGGTAACATCTGCCACCATACCTCTGATGCTTTCAGCCATTTCCAGCGTCTCATCGAGTACCTTCTGGTAATCGATGGTATCAACCTTGTAATAGTGCTCAAGCGCAAAATTATGATAATCCAACACTTCGGCAAGTTTTGAGGCAAAGCGCTCTGGATGATAAAGGTCACCCAAACGAATACCACGACGAGCAACCTTATCTTCGTAAGCAGGCCCAATGCCACGACCTGTAGTGCCTATCTTTGCCTTTCCACGTGCAATTTCACGCGCCTGATCTAAAGCAACGTGATAAGGAAGGATTAATGGACAGGCTGGACTAATCTGCAACCGATCTTGAACCGGTACACCACGATCTTCCAGCATTTTAATTTCTTTGAGTAATGCGTCAGGTGCAACCACAACACCGTTACCAATCAAACACTTCACATTGTCACGAAGAATACCTGAAGGTATTAGATGCAACGCAGTTTTAACACCATCAATAACCAATGTGTGACCAGCGTTATGCCCACCTTGAAATCGTGCAACACAAGTAACGCGATCCGTCAGCAAATCAACAATTTTCCCTTTGCCTTCATCACCCCATTGGGTGCCAAGAATGACTACATTTTTACCCATTTTTCTGTATCTCTGTTTACAGTTATCAAAAATTCACATGACGTGGTGCAATACATTAATTACATCACGTCAAATATATATAACGTCGGCAGCTTCCCGCTCAACACCTACAACCCGCATATTTCCCATCGGCCGTCTTGCAACGTAAGCTGCTGAGTACAACCCATTTCATCCGCAGTTACTGTCTGCCCAGACAAACCAGCGACAACTCTCACGCCTTGCTTGCGCAAATGAGCAACTTCACGTTGTAATGATGCATCGCCATCAGCAGGTGCAAATACCAATGGAGCTGAAACACTAGGTGCCTGCTGTTTAATTTTAATCAAACTAGCCAAATCTGTACTAAACCCTGTGGCAGCACGCGCCCGGCCAAATACTTCGCCAATATGATCATATCGACCGCCACTCGCTATAGAGTGGCCTACCGTTGGCATATAGGCACTGAACACAGGCCCAGTGTGGTAGTGATATCCACGCAACTCGCCCAGATCAAAGTACAACGTAACGTCTGGGCGCTGCTCACGAATAGCAGCAGCAATTACCATCAAATCATCTATAGCTTCAGCAAGAGCCTCAGATACTGGCGCAAGCTCCGCTTTGGCTTTAACCAAAACATCATCACCACCGGACAAATCAGATAATGTAATAAACTTCTCTTTTAATGGTGAGCCTGCAAGATTGGCATTCAGAAATTCTGCCAACTCAGGTACAGACTTACGCTGATATATATCAAACAGCTCCATTTCCTGACCGTCATCTAACCCAGCCATTTCAGCCAGTGTTCGATATATCGCAACATGACCAAGGTCTAAATGAACTTGCTCACAGCCAGTCAATGTCAATGTATCAAGCATCAATAAGATGACCTCAATATCACTGGCAACACCATCATGACCAAATAACTCAACACCAACCTGCATAGCGCTACGAGAAGCGGTTAATGATGTTGGCTTGGTGTGTAACACATCACCGGCATAACACAACCGAGCAGGGCCTTCGCGATTCAGCGTATGCGCATCAATTCTTGCAACCTGAGGGGTCATGTCTGCACGCACCCCCATTAACCGACCAGTACTTTGATCCGTCAATTTAAAGGTTTGTAATGCTAAGTCGTTTCCTGCTCCTATAAGCAGTGACTCCAAGTATTCCACCAACGGCGGAATGACCAAGTCATACCCCCAGCTGCGGTATAAATCTAATAACTCGCGGCGTAAACCTTCCAGGCACGCTGCTTGAGCAGGAAGAGTCTCTTCGACTCCATCTGGCAACAACCATCTATCGGCAATGGACATTGAATCTTTTCCAGTCTTTAGCTTTATAAATCAAGCAGTTAAGCGTAATCAAGCACACTTTTAGCGATACTCGTGGCAAATTACGTTATCTGTGGCCATAAAAAAACCGGGCCAAAACCCGGTTTCCTTATAATACCACGGGTCATAGCCCCGGGGCGAATATAACTGTGCTTTTGTTCACGCTAACACCGCAGTCATTTCGGCTGACTGGTCATGTACTCAAAGAAATCGCCTTTGGGCTCAACCACTAACACATCATTTTTATCTTTAAACACGGTACGATAAGACTGCATGCTACGGAAAAAGCCGTAAAACTCTTTATTCTTATTGTAAGCATTAGCATAAATAGCTGCCGACTCTGCATCACCGCTACCACGAACAATTTCAGACTCACTAAAAGCAGTTGCCAAAATCACCGTACGCTGGCGATCCGCATCTGCTCGTAAACCTTCCGCTTTCTCGTTACCTTGAGAGCGATGCTCACGAGCTTCCCGCTGCCTCTCGGCTCTCATTCGCTGATACACCGATCCACTTACACTAGGTGGCAAATCGATACGCTTCACGCGAATATCGATCACCTCAATACCAAACTCTTCTTGGGTTTTAGCGTCAACCTCTTGAGTTAACTCAACCATTAAAGACTCACGCTCCCCCGAAACCACATCAAACACGGAGCGCTCACCAAACTTATTACGCAAACCTTCATTCACACGAGGAGAAATCAACGCTTCAGCTTGAGACTCCATTCCTCCCCCTGTAGAGGTATAAAACTTAGTCACATCAGTAATACGCCACATAACAAAAGAATCTACGATTAACCGTTTCTTCTCTTTTGTGAGGTACTCTTCAGGACGTAAGTCACGCGACATGACGCGACCATCAAACAGTCGTGACTCATCCCATGGCAGCTTAGTATGCAGCCCTGGCTGCAAGTCATCTTGAACAATTTCACCGAAACGCAACAATAAACCACGCTGATGCTGCCCTACCGTGAACAGGCACATGGAGCCAACTAACACCACAACCCCAACCAGCAACAAACTGATTAAACTTTTAGTATTCATTATCGTGCCTCCCAACGTTTATTCTCACGCACTTGACGCAACCGGTCTATACCGCGAAGATCTGAAGAACTACCAGGCTTTACTGCCGACGGCTGTGATGTCACAGCAGGCTGCCTTGTCGACTGTGCAGCAACAGCACCTCCAGCCATCATTTTATCCAACGGTAGATACATCATATTGTTTCCACCTTCTACATCAACAATCACCTTAGAGGTATTGGCGTAGACTTGCTCCATTGTTTCCAGATATAAACGTCGACGTGTTACTTCAGGCGCCTTGCTATATTCAGTCAGTAGCTTTTCAAATCGAGTTGCTTCACCTGTTGCTCGAGAAACCACCTCAGCTTTGTACGCCAGCGCTTCCTCCTTCATACGCTTTGCCTGACCACGAGCTTCAGGAATAATACCGTTAGCATAGGTTTCGGCTTCGTTCTGAACACGCTCTTCATCTTCTTTCGCTTTGATTACATCATCAAATGCGGCTTTTACTTCATTTGGTGGATGAGCATCCTCAATGTTCACTTTCGTAACAAGCAATCCTGACTTATAACGATTTAAATAATCCTGCAACCGGCGCTGCACATCCACCGCCATGATTTTTCGGCCTTCAGTGATCACACTATCCATTTTAGTGCCACCAACTACATGCCGAAGCGCACTTTCCGTTGAATGACGTAACGCTTCTTGAGGGCTGTTAGACTCCAAAAAGAAATCCGTTGGATTATTCACTTTGTACTGAACAACCAAACCAATAGATACCAAATTCTGATCTTCCGTTAACATCGTAGCGTCCATGTTAAAGGAGTTAATTTGGATAACATCAATCTTACGAACCGTATCAATGAGCGGTGGATTCCAATGCAAACCAGCACCAACGGTTTCGTTGAATTCCCCAAAACGTAGAACAACGGCGTTTTCCGCTTGCTCAACGCGATAGAAACCAGCAACACCCCATATGATTGACGCAACCACAGCTACCAAAACAATCAGGCCAAAACCACCGCCGCCGCTTTTGTCGCCATTACCGCCACCACCAAGCAAGCCACCGAAGCGCTCCTGGAGTTTTTTTAATACTTCATCAAGATCAGGGGGCCCCTGATCATTTTTTCCGCGCCAGGGGTCTTGGTTATTATTACCACCGCCAGGTTCATTCCAGGCCATAGAGGTCTCCAGTTGTTCAAAAATTAAACGATCAGCAAATACATATTCGCCGGATAACTTACTCTTTTAATTTGATATTGTCACTACTCAACGAAGCCCTCGACATATTCGAGCACGCAAGCATTAACATTTTTCATTCGAATCCAATCTGTAGTGCGGTTAAATTTGTTTTTTTCAAGGCCTGTTGGAATTCTTTCTCAGGTAATCGAATATCAAGTACCGTATTTCCTGCCTCATCATAGCTTTCTTCGTTCACGACGCCAAGCTGATGAAACAAAGCTCTCAATTGCCCCATGGCAGGTGTCAAACACACTTTACCATCGACCAATTTACGACCAACCCGAGCAGCCAGCGCTTCAAAAAACAAATCCGTACCTGCTCCCGTTTTTGCAGACATCCAAACTGCTCGGGGAACACCTTGATCATCGAAATCAATTCGAGGTTTAACATCACCCATCAAATCAATTTTGTTGTACACCATCAATACAGGAACGGAGTCCGCTTTTATTTCACGCAACACTTCATTCACATGAAAAATATTCTCAGCACGCTCTTCAGCACAAGCATCCACAACATGCAGCAGCAAATCCGCTTCTTTACTTTCTTCCAATGTCGCTCGAAACGCCTCAACAAGCTTATGAGGCAAGTCACGAATAAACCCTACGGTATCCGCCATAATCACTGCGCCAACATCTTCAACATCCAAACGTCGCAGCGTGGGGTCCAACGTCGCAAACAGTTGGTCCGCTACATACACTTCTGATGTTGTCAGATGATTAAACAGTGTAGATTTTCCGGCGTTGGTATACCCCACCAATGAAACCGTTGGCACTTCAGCTTTTTTACGAGAACGACGCCCCTGGTCACGCTGCTTTCTTACTTTATCTAAGCGTTTATGAATGGCCTTAATTCTGGCTCGCAACAGACGGCGATCGGTTTCTAACTGAGTCTCGCCTGGGCCACGCAAACCAATACCGCCTTTTTGGCGCTCCAGGTGAGTCCAACCGCGAATCAAACGTGTCGACAAATGCTCCAATTGAGCAAGCTCTACCTGCAATTTACCCTCAAACGTTCGGGCACGCTGCGCAAAGATATCCAAAATCAGACCGGTACGATCTAAAACTCGACACTTAAGCTGGTGCTCTAAATTACGCTCTTGGGAGGGGGATAGAATATGATTAAAAATAACCAGGTCAGCTTCATCTTCTTCGACTCGCTGCGCTAGCTCTTCCGCTTTACCTGAACCGATAAAAAACCGTGCATCCGGTTGCTGGCGGGAGCCCCGTAAAATACTAGTACACTCTGCTCCAGCAGAGTCCGCTAACATTTCAAATTCATCGGGGTCTTCACGACTACTTTTACTAGAGAAGTCGATATGAACTAATACAGCTCGCTCGCCCTGTTGTGGGCGATCAAATAATGATTCCATTTACTAATCTACTTAGGATTCAAAAAAACCTGCAGACCAGCGAGCTGTACGCAGTAATAACAATTTTGACAATAATAAGTTAGTACCAATATAAATTGATACCGGTGGCAATAATCTCAATAGAAATTATTCGCCCATATCATGAGTTTCGTGTCCAGGCTGATCCGCTCGCTCGTTACGAGGGTTACGCGCTGGTACCACAGTAGAGATCGCATGTTTGTATACCATCTGGTTTACCGTGTTACGCAATAACACAACATACTGATCAAATGATTCGATTTGGCCTTGCAGTTTAATACCATTTACCAAAAAGATAGATACAGGAATTCTCTCTTTTCTCAAGGCGTTCAAAAATGGGTCTTGTAAGCTATGACCTTTAGACATAGTCGTCTCCTTTAAAAGCGTTGCCCAAAATATGAGGGCTAAGTACGTTCAAAATGAACAAAGTTATTCCAGAAGCCTGGAATTTCGTCGGCTAAGGTAGGATGGGGGCCAAGGGCAGAATTTTCAAGACCTTTTCTGTAAAATCTGGGTCTTCTGCGTCAAACCAGTGCAAATTAGACCAACTGCGAAGCCAGGTTATCTGCCTTTTGGCTAGTTGACGCGTTGCAATGATTCCTCTCTCCACCATTTCATCGTAGCTTAGTTTTCCTTCTAAGCAATCCCAAGCTTGGCGATAACCTACAGCACGAACTGAAGCCATGCTCGGATTCAGGTCTCCCCTGGCATACAGACGCTTCACCTCATCCATAAAACCCTGCTCAAGCATAAGGTGGAAACGTTGCGCTATACGCTCATGTAATCGAGCCCGATCTTCAGGACATACGGCAATAGATGTTACCTCATAAGGAAACGCATCTTTATCGCCCCCCCAAGAATCATCGCCGCCTTTATCTTTCTGTTCCTGATGCCATTGCGTAAGTGACTTGCCAGATATTCGATACACCTCCAAAGCACGTTCAATTCTTTGTGGATCATTGGGATGTATACGATCAGCGGCAACCGGGTCTACCTGCCGTAGCTGATCATGCAAAGCCCCCCAACCATTCTGAGCTGCATCAGCCTTGATAACAGCACGAACCGCTTCATCCGCAGAAGGCAGTGTTGCAATACCTTCCCTTAGTACCTTGAAATACAACATGGTTCCCCCCACTAGTAGGGGAATTTTGCCTTTATTGGCAATTTCTTCCATTGCAGCCAGAGCATCGTCACGAAAATCAGATGCAGAATAAGTCTCAGAAGGATCAAGGAAATCAATCAAACGATGAGGTGCTTGCGCCAACATCTCTGCATCAGGTTTTGCTGTACCAATATCCATTTCGCGGTATATGAGTGCAGAATCGACACTGATAATTTCCATAGGAAAGCGCTTTACTAACTCCAACGCCAGCGCCGTTTTACCCGACGCTGTAGGGCCGGTAAGGAAAATAGCAAAAGGTTTACTGCTCATTTAACGTCCTCGCATAAACAGCTTATCAAGCTCTTTCATACTCATTTGTGTCCATGTCGGTCGACCATGGTTACATTGCCCACTACGCTCTGTACGTTCCATGTCTCGCAATAAACCGTTCATTTCAGGAATGGTTAACTTACGATTCGCCCGAACTGACCCATGACACGCCATAGTACTCAGCAATGTATTCACCCGACCCTCTACTCGATCACTTGATCCATGCGTTTTAATATCAGAAATCACATCCCGCACTAATTCTTCTACATTTGCGTCCCTTAAGAATACAGGTATTTGACGCACCAACAACGTTTCTGGGCCCATACGTTCCACTTCAAAACCAAGGCGTCGGAATAAAACATCACTATCTTCTGCCAACTCCGCCTCACCACGACTGATGGCCATACTTACAGGCACAAGCAATGGCTGAGACTTCATGCTCTGACTTTGCCAGCTCACCTTCATCCGCTCGTAAGTCACTCTCTCATGAGCAGCGTGCATATCAACTACGATCATGCCGTCTTGATTCTCAGCCAAGATATAAATGCCATGTAACTGGGCGACCGCGTAGCCTAAGGGTGGCACATCACTGTGTGAAGACACCTCAGTCAACGCAGTTGCCCCTATTGTATCAACACCGTCATGTAAGGCGCCATAGGCTTGCATAGTCTCGCGAACAGGGGCAACACCCGAAGTATGATTAGCCGCTGGTGCATAATATACAGGGGCTGCCGTTTGGGATTCCAGCACACCAGGCTGGCCACCGCCCTGCCCTAACCCCAATGCAGCTTGCTCTCGAAATTCACCAATTATTTGCCCTTGCGGTACGTTACCCTCGGTCTCTGCTAGCGCATCATCCGTTGCCAAAGTATCTTCAGGAGTCACCTCTGCAATAGCCCGGTGTAAACTTCGGAACAAAAAGTCATGGACCTGACGGGTTTCACGAAAACGCACTTCATGCTTGGTGGGGTGCACATTCACATCCACCCCTTTTGGGTCAAGCTCAAAATACAACACATAAGCAGCATGTCGCCCGTGATACAGCACATCACGATAAGCTTGGCGCACCGCATGAGTTACCACTTTGTCTCTTACATGGCGGCCATTAACAAAGAAATATTGCAAATCTGCTTGGCTTCTGGAAAACGTCGGCAATCCCATCCAGCCCCACAAACGCAACCCGGATATTTCTGTATCAACACGTACCGCATTTTGAATGAAATTGGGGCCGCAGACACTGGCAACCCTTCGATCTTCTTCCGCCTCTGTTTTCGCCGACTTTAAACTATGAATCACACGCTGGTTGTGACGTACAGTAAACGCCACATCAAAATGACTTAATGCTAACCGCTTAACCACATCATCCAGATGCCCAAACTCTGTTTTCTCTTTACGTAAGAACTTTCTTCGCGCAGGCGTATTAAAAAACAAATCCCTCACTTCAACCGTCGTTCCCTGTGGGTGGGCAGCAGGCAGCACCTGAGCCTCCATATCCCGTCCCTCTGTTACCACCTTCCAGCCGCTACCTGTTGCCTCCTCACTCGACGTCATATTCAACCGAGATACAGAGCTAATACTAGCAAGCGCCTCGCCCCGAAAACCAAGTGTTTCTACACCTTCCAAATCATCTAAATCATAAATTTTACTAGTAGCATGCCGTGCCATTGCTAGCGGCAAGTCATCTTTATGTACACCGCAGCCGTTATCACGGATTCGGATAAGCTTGATGCCACCTTGCTCGATATCCACTTCCAACCGTGTTGCACCAGCGTCAACGCTGTTCTCTAGCAGCTCTTTTACCACTGCGGCTGGGCGCTCAACCACTTCACCCGCAGCAATTTGGTTTGCCAAACGGGGGCTTAATTTATTTATTTTACTCATAGAAAGTCTGACTATTGGAGGCCATAAGAACGTTCGGGCTTATTGGCGATCACATTAAGAGATTGAAATTATGAATTGGGGATACGTAACGTTTGACCAATTTTAATAATATCGACTTGAGACATCGCGTTCACTCGTCGCAAACTTGCCAAACTAACCTGGTAACGATTGGCTATTTTGGACAAGGTTTCACCTCGTCGAATAGTATGTTTTGCATACAGGGCTTCCTTTGACTTACGTAACGCTATCTTACTACCAGGGGGCGGATGCTGATCAAAATACTTTGCAATCCCCTTGGTGATCGCTTTCGCTAATTTTTTCCGGTGCGCGCTAGAATTCAAATTCCTCTCTTCTTTCGCATTAGAAATAAACCCGGTTTCAATCAAAATTGATGGTATGTCGGGAGATTTTAATACGGCAAACCCTGCCTGTTCAATATGCTTTTTATGCAACTTAGTAACATGTTTCATTTCACTTAACACGTATTTACCCACGGTCAGACTATGTTCCATGCTTCCTTCCATTGCCAAGTCTGCCAATACACTGGCCAACACATCATCTTTATCTTCTAGACTTACCCCACCAATCACATCGGCTTGGTTTTCCTGCTCCGCCAACACACGCGCCAGAGTACTTGTTGCTCCTCTACGAGATAACGCAAATACCGATGCCCCACTGGCATTACCATTCTTAAACGCATCCGCATGTATTGAGACAAAAATATCTGCATTGAGTTTTTTACGAGCCAGATCACGACGAGTCTTTAATTTAAGGAAGTAATCCCCCTTTCGGGTTAACTCCGCACGAATACCTTTTCGCTTATTCAGTTCAGCCTGCAACGATTTGGCAATTTTGAACACGACATTTTTTTCTCGCGTTCCTTTTTGACCAATGGCACCAGGGTCTTCTCCGCCATGACCTGCATCTATAGCAACAATAATATCTCGCCCACCCGTAACACGTTTCTGCTGCTTTTTTATCGGTGTTGCGGTGCTAGTTGCTTTAGACGTAACAACATTAGCCGCCTTCATCGATGCCACGGACCCTTCCAGATCCAACACAAGTCGATGCCCGTATTGAGCATTTGGTTTTAATAGGAAGCTTTTTGGCTTAAGGGGCTTTTTTAAATCCAAAACCACCCTCAAATCCTGCTTGTTCTGCATCGCGCTGCGAACCTTAGCAATCGAACTATCTTTTAAGTCAATGCTAAACAGCGCCTTGGTACGAAGCGTGCTTTTAAGGTCAATAACAACCCGATTAGGATTATCGAGTGTAAAAATACGATGATCCACAGGGCCTGAGAGATCAAATACAACCCGGGTACTTTCTGGCGCCTGCCAGACACGAACACTGTTAATCTTTTCACTAGCAGTAACAACAGTCGAAAAAAGCAGAAGCATTGCCAACACCCATGCATTCCCTGACACTTTACATAAACTGACTATTTTACTTAAAAACTGCGTTAACACTCCAACACCTATTCTTATGGATACTTACATACCAGTTGAGACTACTAAACTCATTAACGAGTTGCTGTTATATTCGCATTAGATGCGGCGACCAATGCAACAATAGCTTGCCCCTTCTCGCTCTCCCCCGAGAGCCGTAAATATCGTGTTTGCCTGCGTTTCTCTATGGTTAATTCTACATCAGGTTTAGGAATAACGCCTTCCCCTTTGTCAGGCCATTCCAACAAACAAACGCTATTTTCATCAAAATACTCCCGAATCCCCATAAATTCCAACTCTTCCGGATCAGCAATCCGGTACAAATCAAAATGATAAACCGTACACTCACTAAACTCATAAGGTTCAACTAGGGTGTAGGTTGGGCTTTTCACCGGGCCTTGATGCCCAAACGCATGCAAAACACCTCGTGAAAATGTGGTCTTCCCTGCCCCTAAATCGCCTCGTAAGTAGACAACAAGACCACCGTTTAGTGCCTTTCCTAGCACCTCCCCGTATGCGACCAGCTCGTCTTCTGAAGCGACAGATACCGAAAATTCCTTCATATATGTTTGCACAGCTTTTGTTTTCCATTGGCTAAACGGCGAATATACGGGAATAGGTCTGTTGCCTGCAAGCCTAGTTCACCAGATTCTTGGACCGCACAATCGCCAGCTTTTCCATGTAACCAAACCCCTACATTTGTAGCATCTAGTGGTGATAACTGCTGAGCCAATAAACCACCGATAACACCACTCAATACATCGCCCATTCCCGCTGTCGCCATACCGGGGTTGCCTACATTGGCAAGCTGAATATTCTCCGGGGCCGCGGTAATGAGTGTTCCCGCGCCTTTTAACGCAACAACGGCATCATAACGATCACTCAATTGTTTCGCACAATGAAATCGATCCAACGCAATATCCTTAGTGCTGCACTGCAATAGTCGAGCAGCCTCTCCGGGGTGAGGTGTTAACACCCAATTACCCCGTTGACGAAACACCTCTCCAGCACCAGAGGTTAAAAAATTCAAACCATCCGCATCCAATACCAAAGGGATATCTGTCATTAACGCTTTTTGCAACAAACTCACGGCCCATGCACCTTTACCGATACCTGGCCCTGCAACTATCACCGTTGCTTTGGCGATAATTTCATCAATAGTTGAGCTATGGGTATCCGCATCTAACGCCATACATTCTGGATGTCGACTTAACAACGGGGCAATATGCTCCCCTCGTGTTAACACTGTGACAATACCGGCGCCAACATAATGAGCAGCTTCACTCGCCATCATCACAGCTCCCCCCATACCATGGTCACCACCAATAACCACAACATGACCAAAATTTCCTTTATGGGCGCCGCGGTCACGTTTACCCAGCGTTTTGGCAACATAAGGGCGATCAATGCGTGTTGCACTTGGCACCACCTTTTCAAGTACTAACGAAGGAACTCCTAGTCCAGCAAAAAACAGCTCGCCACATTGCTGAGGGCCGCTTGCCGTCAACAAACCCTGCTTTAACCCAATATAAGTCACCGTGATATCTGCATTCACGGCACAACCCAGTATTGACCCGGTATCTGCACACAACCCTGAAGGCGAATCAACAGCACATACATTTACATCGTTATGGCTGGAGAGACGATTGATAAGTTCAATCGCCCTTTTACATTCACCACGAACCTCTCCCTTGAGGCCGGTTCCAAGTAACGCATCAACAATGATGCCTTCAGACATAATAAAACCATCACTTTCGTTAACCCACAAGGCATCAAAAACAAGAACCTTTACACCTTCTTCGGTAGCCTGTTGATACGCAGTTAACGCATCAGCGGTTAACTTAGTGGTTTCGCCCACCTGAATCACCACAACGTCAAGCCCTGCTTGCTGGGCCAAACGCGCAATCACGTAACCGTCACCGCCATTATTGCCAACCCCACAAAACACCGTCACTCGCACGGATTGCGGCCAACGCTTTCGCATCACAGCAAACGTTGCCTCTGCAGCTTTCGTCATCAACGAGAACCCAGGTATACCATTTTCTTCAATAGCAATTCGATCAAGCTCTCTTACTTGTTCTGTACGATAGAGCGCTTGAGGAAGATGCTTGGTATACTTAGTTACCGTACTAGTTACCGTACTAGTTACGGCATTCGTTACGAAATTGCTCACGACATTAACCATCCATTTATTTATCATCTGCTAACAACTAGATAACAAAGAGTATACACGACAAAATCCATGACCAACCAGCTCACCAACATCGACCTCACCCAACTTACCCTCGACATAAAGCTATGGGGAAGGGAGTTAGGTTTTCAGCAAATAGGCATCGCCGATGTAAACCTAGGCGAACACGAACAGCATTTAGTACGCTGGCTGGACAATCAATATCACGGTGAAATGGATTACATGGAACGTCATGGGACTAAACGGAGTCGCCCCGATGAGCTAGAGCCAGGCACATTAAGAGTGATCACCGCAAGAATGGATTACCTACCTGAAGATCCTCACTCGGTTTCGATTCTTAAACAAAAAGATAAAGCCTATATTTCTCGTTACGCACTCGGGCGTGATTACCATAAATTGATCCGTAAACGTTTAACCAAACTCGCTAAAAAAATCGAGACGGTAATTGGCCCGTTTGGTCACCGAGCGTTTGTCGATAGCGCGCCGGTATTGGAAAAAGCCCTTGCGGAGAAATCCGGTTTAGGGTGGATTGGTAAAAATTCACTTCTGCTAAACCGCAAAGCAGGGTCTTGGTATTTTCTCGGGGAGCTATTTATCGATCTGCCTCTGCCTGTTGACGAGCCCGTCAGCAATCATTGCGGATCATGCCAGTCCTGTATTGATAAGTGCCCAACCAATGCCATTGTAGCTCCGTTCCAGGTGGATTCGAGAAAGTGTATTTCTTACCTCACCATTGAGCTAAAAGGGCCTATCCCAGAGACATTGAGATCACCGATGGGGAATCGTGTTTTTGGATGTGACGATTGCCAATTGGTATGCCCTTGGAACCGTTTTGCGAAAGCGACAAATGAAAATGATTTTCACCCACGACACCAACTAGATAACCAAGATTTATTAGCGTTATTTTTATGGGATGAAACCACTTTTTTATCCAACACCGAAGGTTCTGCTATTCGGCGCATTGGTTATGAACGTTGGTTAAGAAACCTTGCTGTGGGATTAGGTAACGCGCCCTATTCTACGGAGATTGTTAAAGCACTAACCGAGCGCCTTAATCAGCATTCCGAATTAGTCGATGAACACGTGCAATGGGCCATTACTCAACAAGAACATCGAAAACCAGATCAACTAACAAAAAAATAAATCAACGTTTAATCTTTATAGGAAAACTGCCTGACGCCGATAAAAAGGGGCAATCAGGCATGTGTCGCTTATAACATCGTCGCTATCTGCTGCCCCATTCTCACGGGAGAACCTTCACGCAGTTGCTCATCCCATTTTATTTTCCCTTCGGGGAACAATACAATCGCTGTGGAGCCTAGTTTAAAACGCCCCATTTCATCACCACGCGCCAATGTAATCGGCCGACGGCCTTCTTCGGTATAATCTTTTACACTTAGCTGTCGTTTTGGTGGGGTTACTAACCCTGCCCACACAGTTTCGATACTGGCAACAATCATCGCACCGACCAACACCACAACCATCGGCCCAACTTCTGTTTCAAACGTACAAACCACACGCTCATTACGTGCAAACAATGCAGGCACTTGATTGGCAGTTTTACCGTTCACAGAAAATAG